>Ga0181556_1000032_pt1 | contig 120396 bp, 58 predicted proteins | sample 011ome_14_FD_148651 | JGI IMG/M metagenome (GOLD analysis project Ga0181556, IMG submission 148651) | Coastal salt marsh microbial communities from the Groves Creek Marsh, Skidaway Island, Georgia - 011505AT metaG (spades assembly) | ecosystem: Environmental > Aquatic > Marine > Intertidal zone...
CTTCTTTCGATAAGAGAATCGCGTAGGAATCATCGTCATCTTTGCGCCGCTGTGCTCTTACTAAGAACGCTTCTTCTTTGTCGTCTGAATCATCCTTTTCAGAGCGACTTTTTAAAACGAGCGCTCGAAATTCCTCCGTTCTCTCGCGCGCTCTGATGTCTCCTTCTTCGGTGGTTTTGGCGGGAGGACTCATTCACATCGAGTTACTCGTGGTACACCATCTCTGCTACAGAAAAGCGGGGAAAAGAGTGACGAATTTTCGGATGCATTCTCATCACTTTAAAGCGCGCGCGAGAGAGAACGCGACGAGAAGAACACACAAACACTCAGGACGAGGGGTAAACGACGACGTCTGTTTTCACTCTCTCTCTCTTTCGTTCTCTCTTTGTGTTGTGTGATTTTATAGAGAAACATGTCTCATCCAGAACAACTCGCCGCTGAACAACAACAACACCACCAACGAGATGATGATGATGATCAGCAAAACAACGACGAGAATCGAGCACACGCAACGGTTGGAGAAGCGCACCAAAATCGAGAAGAAGGACAAGAACTCGGGGAACTTTTGGAACTCATCCCTCTCGGCGCCGGCTCTGAAGTCGGCCGCTCGTGCGTCGTCGCCTCTTTTTTCGAAGGGAAGAAAAACGTCATGTTCGATTGCGGCATCCACCCGGGATTTAGCGGATTGTCCTCGCTCCCGTATTTCGACGAAATCGACGTCAGCGCGATCGACGTGTTACTGGTGACGCACTTCCACTTGGACCACTGCGCGGCGGTACCGTTTTTGGTGAACAGGACGAATTTTAAAGGGAGAGTGTTCATGACGCACGCGACGAAGGCGATTTTTCACATGCTCATGAGCGACTTTGTTCGCTTGTCGGCGAGACAACAAACACCGAAAGCGAAAGGGAGCGAAGAAAAGGAAGAGGAAGAGGACGAATCGCAACTCTGGGACGCGAAGGATTTAAAAGCTGCGATGGATAAAATCGAAGTGATTGATTTCCACCAAGAGATTAACATCGACGGGATTAAAGTGACGCCGTATAGAGCCGGGCACGTTTTAGGCGCGTGTCAGTTTGAAGTGAACGTGGGCGGATGTCGCGTTTTGTACACCGGGGATTACTCTCGAGTCGCGGATCGACACTTACCGGCCGCGGATATACCGAAGAAGACGCCGCACGTTGTCATCGTGGAGAGCACGTACGGAGTGAGTCCGCACACGCCGAAAGAGGAAAGAGAGGCGCGGTTTACCGATAAGATTCACGGGATTTTAGGGAGAGGCGGGAAGTGTTTGTTGCCGGTGGTCGCGTTGGGGAGAGCGCAGGAGCTACTTTTAATTTTGGAAGATTATTGGGAGAAACATCCGGAGATGAGTCACGTGCCGGTGTATCAAGCGAGCGCGTTGGCGAGGAAAGCGATGACGGTGTTTGAAACGTACATAAACGTTCTCAACGCGGACATTAAGAGACAGTTTGAGGAGAAAAATCCGTTCAATTTTAAACACGTGCAAAGTTTAAATCGGGCGAGCGATTTGGATGGGAACACTGGGCCGTGCGTTGTTTTAGCGACGCCTTCGATGTTACAAAGTGGAACGAGCAGGGAGTTGTTTGAAAACTGGTGCGAAAGTTCCGACAACGGGGTGGTTATTTGTGATTTTGCGGTGCAAGGAACGTTGGCGAGGGAAATTTTAAGCGACGTGAAAACAGTCAAAGCGAGAGATGGAAGAGAGTTACAGCTGAGGTGCTCCGTCGATGCGATTTCCTTCAGCGCGCACGCGGATTACCCGCAGACGCAACAGTTTTTGGACATTTTGAATCCACCGCACGTGGTTTTAGTCCACGGAGAAACCTCGGAAATGGCGAGGTTGAAAAGAGCTTTGGAGGCGAAAGCTGTCGCGGACGGGAAAGAGATGAACGTGTTCGCGCCGAAGAATTGCCAATCGGTGGAAATTCGGTATCGAGGTGAGAAAGTCGCAAAGGTTGCCGGGTCGTTAGCGAGCGATTGTTTACCCGTAGAAGGTCAAGAGGTGAGAGGCGTTTTAGTGGCGAAAGATTTCGGTCATTTGCTAGTCGCGCCGGAGGACGTGAGAGATCACGCGAGGTTGCGAACCAGCGTCGTGACGCAACGACAATTGATTCCGTGCGAAGTGAACATCGATACTTTGCGATTCGCGCTAGAGGCGTTGTTTGAAGGCATGCACGCGGTGAGAACGTTAAGAATGCCTAAGAAGAGCAGCTTTAAAAACGAAGAGGACGATGATGAAAACATAATCGAAGAAAAGAAAACGGAAGAGAAAAAGAGCCTGACGAAAGGGCGTAAAACGAAAAAAGCGAAAAAAGAAGTCGCGATGATTAAAAAAGAGGAAGACGAGGAAGACGACGACGATAAATGGGAGGAAGGTGTTTCGATAGACAACGGTGCGGTTACACTTCGTAAAGCGAAGAAATCCGACGAAGTTGGCGTTGAACACGTGATTTTAGAGTGGGCGTCCGATCCGTTCGCGGACGTGTTAGCCGACGCCACTTTATCGGTCGTTTTGCAATTGAACCGAGAACCGGAAACGCTAAAAGCGTACGAACGCGATCACGCGATCGCTATGAAGGAGAATGACACGGAGGCCGTGGAGTTGCTGCGGTTTAAAATGGCCGTCGCCATGCTCGAAGCGCAATTCGGCAAGGCGCAAAAAGTCGACGAGAAGACGCGCGTTTTAGAAATGAACGTGGACGCGAAGCGCGTGACGATTTTACACGCAACGAGAACGGTCGCGTGCGACGAGGACGAATCCACCCGGTCGCGAGTTGAGTTGGCTTTAGGTAGAATTGACGAAGCGATTGCGGATTGTTCGTACGCGCGTCGCGTGCGAAGCGCGACAACCACTGGCGGCGGAGGCGCGACTGCGGTGTAAATAATATTTTTGTAAAAGTACATCGTTCATTTCGAAACACCGACGACGAGGAAGATCTTTAGGAGTTAAACCAACCCCAGAACCCTTTTTGACTGGCCTCCTTCGCCCGTATCTCCTTCTCTCTCTCCTTTTCCGCTTCTAGCCGAATCTTTCGATCTTGCTCGGCAATCTCGTTCTTCCGATACCCGTTCAACTCGTGGCCTTTCTTCCGCAACGCCTTCATTTTCATTTGCGTTTGCTTAAAATCCTTTTCTAAATCGTCCGCGATTTCCATCTGCTCTTCGATTTCGTTGTATATGGTCCCACTCGTCGCTTTCAACTTGGTCGATAAACGCGACAACGCGTGCAACGTTTGATCTTGACTTTTAATCTGTTGCGTTTGCAACCGCAAGAGTTGCTCCGGCGTCATGCCTTCCGTCATCTCCTCCGCGCTCAGTTTTTTGCTATTATTACTACCACCGTTATTATTATTACTACTACTACTCAACAGCGAGCTCCTCTCGTCATCGGCTTCCATTTGTGCCACGAATATCCGCTTCTTCTCGGTAAATCCGAGTAAAACTTTCTGTCTATCCGCAAAGTCTCGCGCCGAGTTTGCTCTGAAAGAAGAAGACGAGAGAACGAGCGCTTACGCGTCAGCGGCAAAAATGATGAAAGGACCACCAATATACATCGAACAACGCGAACACGAAGAAGAACAAGAAGACAAACGAGACCATCTAAATGCGAAGAATGTGATGCGACGACGACTAAAACGTACCCCATGGTCAAACAATTCTCCAGTTTCTCCAAAGCGTCTTTAAACCGTTCGTATTCTCTTTTGAAGATATTTCTGCTTCTGATTTTTTCCTCCGCGGAGACGATTTTGGACGATTTTGAAGCGCAACACTCCTGGAACTGTTTCGACGCTTTTTCGACGCTTTCGAATGCATCGGAAGTTTCTGACCGGTGGTGTTCCCATCGACTCAGTTTTTTCGCGAGCGTAGCATCGACACCACTCTTCTGAGTCGCGCTCTGACCACCGAACCCGTACGCGGACATTCTGATGAAACGTGTGTGTAATTCGTCTCGCGAATATCTCTTTTTATGGAGTAAAAACGCTCGAGTTTCGGAAATTACGCGTACCACAGCTCGTGTCGATTGAAGCGCTACGTATCGGTGTGTTAACTGTTTGAATACTGGGTCGGCGTTTACTAATACAGCGCGAGAGAGAAAACAAAAGAGCACAATGAATGAAGAATTTCCCCCTAAAATGGGAGCCTTTTTCCCCCATTGTACGCACTTGTTTCTCTTGTTTTACCAACCAGTATTGCATCGAGAAACCTCTCTCGCACTCTCTCGCGGAACCCATACTACTACCGTGCATTTGAATTCACGATTTGTTTTTGCACTCAATCGAGAGGCTGCTTTCGGAGGACGCGCGAGTCTCTTTGTTGCGTGTCAGATGACTTCTTTCCCTAAAACGCAACAGACTTTCTGCAACATAAACGCGGGGGGAACTCTTTGCGTCGAGACTACCACCAAAAACACCACCACCGCGAGATCGATTTTTCGTCGAAAGGAAAGAGGGAGGAGAAGAACGAGGCGTTTGGGTGCCGCTGCTGCGAGGAAGAGTCGCAGCACGAAGAGTGATGATGCTTATGCTCGTGAAGAGGATTCTTTGAAAAGGAGCACCCAGAATACTACTACCACAACATTAACGACGCAGAAGAAGAAGACAAAGACAACAAAGACGAAGAAGAGCGAGGAGAAGGCGACGAGACGAGACTTTGCGATGAAGACGAGTATCTTACTCTCATCGTCGACTTTTTTGGATGCTGGCGATGCGCGCGCGGATGATAACAACGCTTTTGGGGTATTCGCCGAGCGGATTCGAGCGAACAACGCAGCCTCCTCCTCCTCCTCTTCCTCGAGCGATACTTCGTTGGAGGATAAAATTGCGCATCCCAAACTGTTCAAGAAGCGAGTGATTAATAAGAGCAAACCGGGGGCGACGAAATATCCGCTCTTTTTACTCGGCGAGTGGGAAGAAGAAGTCTCGTTCGCCGGGTACGAGTTCCCGTCGGACGAGTTTATCGATCGGAAAACGCTAGAACGAGCAGCCACGTGTCCCGGATTTCAAAAGTTGAGCGTCGCGTATTTACCAGACGTGGGCAAGACGCCGGCGCCGAAATATCGGGCGAGGTTTGTGCACGAAAAGCCGGGGGAGAACGTGAACGAGGCGAGCGGAGATGTCGTGGAAGATAGGGCGTTCAATCTGAGGAATATTTTTAACGCGTATTTGGAGGACGAGACAGCGGTGGAAAGCGTGGATTACGATTTTAGTAAGAACCCGAACCGAGCGACGGTGACTTTGAGAAGAGGCGCGGCGAATAACGCCGAACGGGTGGAACTCTTCACGAACGCGAGAGAATCCGAGACGAGCGGTATAGACGGATGTTCCTTCTTGTGCGCGGAAACGTTGCGACAGGTAAGTTTAGGATACTCGGTCGATTACAACACCGCGCGGGTCGTCAACTACGACTACGAACACGTCTGGAGATATCAACCGATGAGAGACGACAAAATCACCCCTTTCGACGTCAAAAACAAAGGCGACTCTTTCGAAGACATTCGCCGGTGCAACTTCGTCAAAGCGCGGCTCTTCACCGTAGCGTACCTCCAATCCGACGACGCCATGCGAGCCACCGCCAGAGTCAACCAAGCCGGCACCGCGCCTATCCCGAGCTTGTTTGACGCCGGGACGGCGGCGTACGCGCCCGCGGTGGTCTACTCGCACGACGTGCTCATGGAACGCGTTGGATGCGTGCCTTGAAATTATATTTATCGCAATAATAGTCCACATATTAGTCACACGTGTATTCGATCGAAGATTTGATGAAACCTTTCTCTTCTTCTTCTTTGCTCGTTTACTTCATAAAAAAACGCCATCACATCACAGAACGAACGCACGTTGGATGCGTGCCTTGAAATTATAGAACTATGCCGCACTCGTCCACGTATTCGTCGCGCGCGTATTCTTCGATTGAAGATTTGATGAAACCTTTTGTCTTCTTCTTCTTTGCTTGTTTGTTTGCTTCATAAAAAAACTTCTCAATTACGGAAGAAAATTAGCACATGTCCAACGCTTTCGCTTCTGCCGCATTCGACGATTCAGACGACGACGCGACGAAGTCTTTACCGTCGAACGCGTCGTCTTTGCTGCGACAACGGGGGAGACAACGTGAACAACAAATGAACGACCCCGCAAAAACTTTGCGCAAAAACGTGAAATTCAATTCTTTCACGACGGCAACCGACCGGGAGGACGGAGATCTTCCACCGACGACGACGACGACGACTGCCACGGAAAATAATAACACGAACAACAACAACAACAACAAAAAGGAAGATAAAGACGCGTTTGTTTTACTTTTGAGCGTTTCCATCACCGCGCTGGTCGCCGCGTGCTACTTTTTGGAAAAGTACGCGTATTTGTTGAGACCGTTAGTGTTCGCGTGCGGGATAGCGCTGTGTTTGCAACCGATTGTGGATTTTTGCGCGGATAAGGCGTACCAGGCGAAGATACTGAGGAAGTGGCGGCTGAAGAGGCGCGTGGTGGTGCAGAATAGCGAGCGTTTTATGGACGACGACGAAGAGGAGGAGGAGGAAGAGGGGGGAGATGATGATGACGCCGACGGGCGGCGGCGGCGCGGCGGATCGAGACGAAGAATATCCGCCGAGGAAGAGGAACATTTAGAGTACGAACGAGAACGGAGCCGAGCCGGGTGCGTTTTGGTCTTCCCGAGACCGATGGCTATTTTTATAGCCATATTCTTCGTCGTCGTATTTTTGTGCACGTTTCTTTTCGCGTTGTATTTAGGCCAGACGTGGATTGTCTCTCATTTACACGACAACGATTGGGACGAACGATTTAAAGATAGGATTCAGATCGTCGCGAATTTTGTGGACGACTGCGCGAGGAAGATTTTCAAGGAGGATCACGTCGCCGTGGACGCGTGGCAGACAATGGTGGATGAAGTTGAGTCGTGGTTGAAAGATGAGGACTTTTGGACGCAGGTTGGGACGACCGTGTTCAGATATTTCGGCGACGTGTGTTTGTGCGGCGTGTATTCGATGTTTTTGTTGGTGCCGGAAAGACAGCCGTTGAGGTTTAAAAAACCGGTAGTGAAACGAACCGTCGTGGCAGTGCGTAAGTTCATGAACATCATGATCGTTTTGGCACTTTTCAGGGCCGCTTTGGTGAGTTGCGTCTTATACTTTTGTGGCGTGCCGTTGATTTTGGCGGCTTCATTGGCAATTCTCTCGTTTTGGTTGTACTTCATTCCAACCGTCGGATCCTTGATTTCATTCGCGTTGCCGGTGCCGATTGCGTTGTTGTTGCCCGATTTAACATCAAGCGCGAGATGGTGCGCGTGTATTTTCCCATCCTTTGCATCTGCTATCGTCGGTGATTTTGTCGGCCCGGTCGCGTACAGGAAAGGATTGGACCTCTCGGAAGTAACCGTGTTGTTGTGTTTAGTTTTTTGGTATTCCGTGTGGGGTGCCGCTGGAGCAGTGTTGGCGGTACCGTTGACGTGCGCGATCAAGATTGCTTTAGAAGAGATGCCACATGCTGGAGCAAAAATGGTAGCGAGGATGATGGCGCCGAGGTTGAAGAGGAGACGACCGAACGCCTCCGAAAGGGCGGCGTTGGCAAGCGAGTCTTCGCTGTCGTTCAGGACAAGCGGAGGAAGAGATGAGCGACCGATGAATACGACGGAAATCAATGCAAATGAAGAAGAAGACGACGACGACGACGACGCGTACGAAAGAGGCGACCCGAGAACGCCGTATACGGTTCGAGCGGCACGATGGACGTGGAGAAAAGTCAACCCGGCGAAACCGTCATCATCACCCGGAGGTTATACAAGACTTGAAGACGACGCGAATGAGTCTTGAGTCTTCTTCATCGGACAGGAATACATGCATCATCATGAGACTCTCAAGTCCAACTTTTCTCTTTGCAAGATCTACGTAGTCAATTTGTACAAAAAGCAGTGTTTTCTAGTATATTATTACAAGTTTTATCGCTGTTATTGTTGTTGCTGTTGTTGATTTGACTTCTTTCAACACGCCGAGGGTGAAGTCGCTCGCTGTTTTCCTTCAAGCGTTTGCTTTCTCGTTACGATATCATCCACTAACGATTTGATTTGTTCGATTCGAAACGGTTTTGTGAGCCATCCGGTGAACCCATCTCGCATGCAGTTATCCCTCGACTCTGTCATCGCATCCGCCGTGACGGCAACAATTGGTATTTTCGAGTCTGGGTACTGTTCGCGAATCTTCCTCACGCACTCCAATCCGCCGCATCTCGGCATGTGTAAATCCATGAGAATTATATCAAACGCGTCCACACCTTGCTCTTCCTTTTCGATCAACTCGAGCGCAACGACACCATCTTTTGCCCAGACGACGTCATCGCAGCCGCACTTTCCTAAAACCGCTTTGGCAACTTTCATGTTGATCAAGTGATCTTCGGCGAGTAAGATGCGAAGTTTCGGCGGCGGACCGGCGGATTCAGGCGCTTTCTCTTTTATCAAGTGCGCGGCGCTTTTATTGGATATTTTGCCTCTCTTGGAACACTCATCTTCGCCTTCCACTTTTTCTCTCGCCATGACTCGGTAAATGGCCTGCTGCAAATTTCCGTATCTCACCGGTTTAGTCACGGCTTCAAAGTTTGATTGCGCCAGGATGGCTTCGCATAATTTCACGACTCTCTTGCGCTCGGCTTCGCTGACGGCTTTTTCTACCTCCGTTTCAACATCCAAAGCTTCTTGGTCGACTTCTTCGTTCTTTTCGTGCAAACGAGCTAACGTTCCAGCGATGCTACCGCCCAAAACTTTCGCAGCCGCTGGCCACGTGAGCAAAAGCATTGCCGGTAAGATTTTGTGCACTTCCACCGGGGTGTGCTCTTTCGGCTTCTTTTCGGCGGAACCATCTGTACTTCTGGCGACGGAACCAGACCTCGTCTTACGTTTCGCCTTAACCGCACCTAAAAAGGTTGAGCCATCTTCAGATACTAGCTTTTGCTTCTGCGCGAAAGCCAAAAGTTCTCTCTCGAACTTTGGCGACCTTTGCGCAATAACGCAGCCGTACTTTCGATTTTTCTCATCCTCGGGATGCGCTGCGACGTCCTTCCTGAGTTTCTCAAACAAGCTCTGCGCCGATGTCACCACCTCGACTTCGATGCACCACTGTTGTAAACTGCTTTCAATAGTTTTACAAATCATGTGACTTTCGTCGTAGACTAAAACAGTCGATCTTCGTCCGTTCTCGTCCCCGATGGACATGTTCACTTTTTGCGGGATCCAAGACTCCGCGTGGTGTTTCATCGCGGAAAAGTTGCCAAGTTTTTGTACAGTTAAACCAACCGGAGAGCTCAAAGTTGTCACGAGGTTGCTCGTGTTATCAATGCTTTCCCTTTTATCTGTCATATCGTTCTCGTTAGCAACTTGACATTTTACGCAAAAGTGAAACGTCGAGCCTTTGCCTAAACCTTCGGATTCGGCCCAGATGGTACCGCCCATCGCTTCACACAGTTTTCGAGAAATCGCGAGACCGAGACCGGAACCATCGAATTTTCGTGTCGTACCATCGTCAACTTGTTGAAACGAGTTGAACACCTCGCGAATCATATTTGCAGATAAGCCAATGCCGGTATCTTTGACGTAAAAGTGAAGATAGACCGGTTTGTCGTTGTTCTCGCTTCCCCCGGATTGATTACCACTGCCTACGGTGCCGGAGTGCGTCGTCGCCGCGCCTTTACCAGTCGCTTCGGAAAGTTCGTGAGATCTTTTGATATCGTTCTGTTGTTGTTGTAGTTTTTGCTCGGTCGAGTGTTGGTTGTGAAACGGACACTGCGCTTTTTCTTCGCCTTCGCCTTCGCCGGAACCCGCTTTCTCCTGCGGCTGCTCGCCATCTTTTGGCGAAAAGTGCGGACACATGTGCGCCAATTTACTCAAAGGTGTGATCCAATCATCATTCATCGCTAACGAGGAATTTACGCGTTGCATTTTCTTCGTTTTCGGGGCCATGCCAATGTACAAACGAACCATGATGTCCCCTTTCTCGGTAAATTTGATGGCGTTGTTGATGGAATTCAACAAGACTTGTTGCACGCGCATGGCGTCGCCCAAAACGGTTTTCGGAACGCCTTCGTCAACGTGGTATCCAACGTTTAACTTTAACCTACCCGCGTGAATACCTACGATTTCCAACACGTTTGCGATGACCGCCTCTGGGTTGAACGGCTCTTTCGCCAAGGATAACTTTTCCGCCTCGACGCGAGAGAAATCGAGAATATCGCTAATCAACGCTTGTAAGGTTTCCCCAGACGATTGCATGGTTGTCACTAAGTCTCTTTGCACGCGGTCTAACTTTGTATCCTCTAACAACTGACCGACTGCGATTAGTCCATTCAAAGGTGTTCGAATCTCGTGGGACATGTGAGCTAAAAACTTGGATTTCGATTCCGTCGCCGCGTTGGCGATGGCGACTCGTTTCAAAGCTTCAATCTCTGCATTTTGTGAGTCAACTATTTTCGTCACGTCGGATTGAATCCCGACGTAATGCGTCACCACGCTGTTTTCGTTACGAATCGGTTTCAGCGATAAGTTGTTGATGAACATCTCCCCGTTTTTCTTATAGTTTTTCAATTGACACGTAATCGACAATCCGTTCATCACCGCGTATTTTATTTTTCTCACCACTTCCGGTTCCGTCTCCGGGCCTTGTAAAAAACGACAGTTCTTCCCAACCGTCTCATCCACGGTATACCCAGTAATTTCCGTAAAACCTTGATTGGCAAACACGAGCGGTTGCAACGGGTGCGTAAAATCCGCAATCGTCACCCCTTCCTCCAAGGAATCCATCGCCAGCTCTTTCAGCGGCGCCAACTTTCGCAACAAGTTATTCGACAGCGCGGTCTGGTTCGCGTTCGCGGATGACGTAGACGTTCGCAGTCGTTTCTTCAACTCCTCGTTGCTCTTTTGCAACTGTAAGATTTCTTCTTGCAATCGCCGGTATTCGTCCGAGTTATTGTTGTTATTCTCGGCGCTGCCCATATCGTCCGATCCCGTCGCGCGTTCGTCCTCGGTCGAGTTCTGTTTATCTTGTTTCCCATCATTATTGGTAATAGTAATGTCGTTATCCTCGGCATTTTTAGCATACGTTGTCCGATGATGATGATATGGGCACTTCTTCGCGTGCGCATTGTTGCTATCTGGCACCACGACCACCATTTCGTTCGCCTCTTCCTCCTCTCTTCTTCGGGTAGTCGTATCCGCGGCGTTCCTCGTCGTTTCGTCCGCGCGAGGCCTAATGTCGTCGTTGTCGTTTCAAAGAGAAAGAAGATGAACCACGTCGCAAAATGAGAGATGATAATAAAAAAGTCAGTTTTGTCTTCTTCCATCGAGAGAACGAGAGAGAGAGAACGAAAGAGATGATCTCAAAGAGGAGAATTTCCTCGCCTCTGGGAAAAAAGTCAATTTTTGAGATCCAAAACAACCGTCGTCTCTCAAATTTATGTGGATAACTCTCCTACCTTTTCTTCGTCATCGTCCCACCAAAGCCTCGTCCTCCTTCGTTCCAGAAGCCTTGTCCTTCGTTATCGTTCGATCCGCCGTCTTCTGAGCTCGATTTCGTATTCTTCGTGGACGTCGGTACCTCTTGGTCGCCTTTTCCTCCGTTTCCGTCGCGCGTCATCATCTCTGTATCTCTCTCTTTCTAAAATCGTATTCCTCTCTGCGCTTTATATTATCCACAGAGGACAGAAAGATGATTCGATGAATGTCGCTTTTAAAAAAAGAAAGGAGCGCGCGCTCTTTTGCGTTCAAACAATAACAGCACGAGTTTGAGAGAGATAAAGCAGCAGCAAACACGATCGCGTTTGCGTTTTTTTGCGCCTCCGCAAAGAGTGATGAATTTTGATACGCGTCGTTTTATAGTATGTGTTGTTGTGCGTAAATGAATTTATAAAGAGATATAAAAAAGAACTGGTCGTTTGAGAGTGGTTTCGTGGTAGAAAACGCTCGTTTGCTTTCTCTGGAGTGCAAAAAAACAGCCCAAAACAAAGATCGATTTTCGGCCACTTTTTTAAAAAACACACAAGAGAGACATGTCAGAGAGAAAAGAAAACGAGAGCATTCAGCTTTTCCTCGAAAAAGAAGCTTTAAAAAGTCTCTCTCGCGCGGCGGAAGCAAAAAGAAGGAAGCAAAAAGAGAGAACGTGCTTTTTTGCCGCTTTCGTTCTCCCCTCATCTGCGGGTGTGCAAGTGTTTCATTGAAGAACACAACGCTCAATTAGTATTTGTTCTCGTGGCTTTTTAGTATACGAAGAGAAGACGACGAACAACAGTCTCACCTTTACTTGGCACGAAATCACAGTGCGAAGGCGAAGGAGTCGTCTCTGAGAAGAAAAGTTGTTTGCGCTTCGTTTCGTGTCATTTTTCGTGTGCCCGCGAGAAAAAGAGTCGAATTGAAAGAAATGAAGTGGACAATCCTCGAACCATCATCAGACGAAGACTGGACGACCGGGGAGGTACCCAAACCGCGTTCTCACCACGCGAGCATCGCTTTGAATACGAACATCAACGCTAGTGGTACGAAGAAAGTTTTAATCTGCGGCGGGGTGTGCGCGAAAACCAATCAGTTGTTGAAAGATTGTTGGACGCTCGATGTGATTGAAAAACGTTGGCAAAGGATTGGCGATTTACCGCGCGGAGCGGCGTGGGGACACTTGATACGATATCACGGCTTGATCGTGCACGTCGGCGGGGTGAGTTCGTCTGGTTCGGAGGAAAACGTTTTGTCGGCGTCGTCGTCTTTCTTCTCGTCGTTTTTCTCCTCTGCTGCCGCTCTCGGTTCGTACGAAAGTTTAACGAGCTCGATGAGAGAACCGGAAAAAGTGAAAGTGTACGCGTTGGACGAGGAGAACGGGATGAGTTGGATTGAAAGTCCGACGACCGGGGACGTGCCGACGGAGAAAGTCGGGTCGGCGTGCGTGTCGTTGGGTGATCGGGCGATCGTGTTGCACGGCGGGAAGTGTCTCGGAGGCATACAGAAAGACGTACACTTTGGGTCGCTGAGAATATTAGACGTCCCGACGATGACCTGGATCGCGCCGGTGTCAAAGAGAGATGGGTACGAGGAGGTGGAACCGGGTGTACATCTGAAACCGCTGCCGAGGTGCGCGCACGTGGCAGTTTTGATGAGCGGTAAACGGATAGCGTTTCTTGGAGGGAAGAACAAATCTGGGCCGATTTACGACGGGTGCGCGGACGTGTACGATTATTTAAACAACAGATGGTTGCGGCCTATTGAGGTGTTTGGTGAGAACATAATCGTAGACACGACGTGTTACGCGCAAACAGACGTCGGCACGTACTGTTTCATGGAGAGAAACGGGGACGTAAACGCGTTAGACGTGAACGAGATGGTCTGGGATCCAAGTTTAGTCAGGTGCGATAATTTGCACGAGTTGGAGGACGACATCGCCGGTCGATCGATGACTTTGTGCGGTGATGTGTTAGTTGTCGTTGGAGGCGCAAAGAAGGATCTGAGCGGAGGGAGTCGGTATCGAGTGGGTGGGTATAACGACGACGAGATGATGGCGGCGACGTGGACGACGAGATTGGCGCCGGCCAACGCGGCAATCGTCGGGAAAGGCGAAAACGCCGTTTTACCTCGAAAGATGGAAGCAAATCCCACCGCCGCCGCCACCAACATGCAAAAAGTAGGCGTTTGGGATGGAGGCATTGGTAAAGCCGCGAGTGCCTGGAACGATGCTTTGTCCGAACAACCGTCGTCTTTCCAACAAACGCAAACGCAGCAACAAAAGAAGCACGATTTCGATCGATTCTCTCGCAACTCCTACGCGTTAGGCAGCGACTCCGCGGAAAGAGCCATAGAAGGAATAAGCCGCATAGGCGAGGAAGTTCAAAAGCAAAAAAACGGCACGCACGACGACGTTGGTACTTTTACGGACTCTCGAGAGAAGAACGCGATGACCCGGCGCTTAAACGACCTCATGCGCGACTTGGAAAACGAAAAGCAACTCCGCGAAAAAATCGAACGCATGAACGACGATCTGACTTTAGAATTAAAACAGTACGTCGGACGTAAAAACGTCAACGTTCTCGCCAAAGAATTAGAAGCCGACCGAGAGAAACTCGCGAAAATGACCGAAGATATGAAAAAACAAAGAGACGAAAAGGACAAAGAGTACGAACAAAAATTCGAAGCGTTGCGGCTCTCCGAAAACGAACGCGAAGACGCTCGAATGTGCAAGAAATGGAAGCAAATCGCGGAAACCAGCGGCGAGAAATACGACGAGTTACTCGTCATTGCGCAAACGCAAAAGGAAGGTTTAGACGAGCTGTGCGACGTTTTCCCCGGCGCGAAGAGGTACCTCGATCGAGCGATTCCTTCGTTGGCGAGCGTGCGTATTCCGCGCGTTCGAGAACAAATCATGCCCAGCTGGTTCTCCGACGACGCGAGACATATCAAACGAGGGAGCGCCGCGGACGAGAAGAAAAGCGGCGGGTTCTTCGGCAGTTCCTCTTTTTTGGGTGGTTTCTTGTAAAGAGTAGTATATATACATCTCGTATCATCATCTCGCTTTCGTTTTCTTCACAAAGAGACGCACACCCAACAAACATTTCTCATCCTCAGCATCGCATGCATCGTCGTCGCAAAAACTTCCATCTCCTTCTCCTTCTCCTGACGATTGCTCGTAGTATCACTACTACCGCTGCGACCTCCTCCTCCTCGACGACGCAACGACGACGAAACATCGAAGACGACCTCGGGTTAGAGCGTCGACCGTTCGACGACAGTTTAAAACATTCTTCGCGAGACGAAGAAGTTAAAGAGGAGAATAAAGTAAACGAAGAGTTACTGGATTACCACGACGCGTACCGAGACCACTCTCACGACCACGAGCACTTGGAGGAAGGAGAGCGCGTCGTGCGTTGGGAGCTGTAGATTGAAAGGAGAGAAAGATGACTTTGTGTACGAGTCGAGTCGAGCGTGCGTTGATGATGACGAGACGTTGGAGAAAGAGGAAGAGCGGCGTTGCGAGGCGAAGATGTCACTTTACGGCGGCGGGGTCTTCGTCTACTCCTCCTCCTCTACCGTGCGCGGTGGTTTTGGGCGACAACGCGGAAGATTTACGCAGGACTGGGAAAGTCGTGAAAGAGTCGCTCGATTTGAAGAGAGTCGTTATGATTAAATACGGATCCGACGAAGACGGTTTGCGGGAAGGCGAATCGGTCCGTGTAAAGCGAGCGTCGTCGTCATCGGAGGAGGAGGAAGATATGTTTGAGATGAATGGGTGTTCGGGAGAGACGGCTGCAATCGTGGCGTTGGACCCAACCGGAGGTCTGATTGCAAAGATGGGATTGTCGAGCGTGTTGTGCGTCGTGGGCGTCGCGCGAGATGTGAGTTTAGGCGAAGATATGCACGGGTCGAGAGCAGTGAGAGCCGCTCGGAGAGCGGCGATCGTAGGAGTTCCAACCGTTGTCGCCTCCGCGGTGACGAGGTCGGGAATGGAAGGCAAAATAGACGCGTGTTTGAAAGCGCTGAAGGTGGTACTGAAGCAAGTGAAAGGCGTAATTTCCATGGAACGAGCGAAGAATTGTCCTCGATCGCACTTTCCATTTCCGACGAACGGAAGGTGGGCGTCGCTCGGTACTACTGCGTTTCCGATTGAAGACGAGGCGCTCTCGAAAGCAATATTTGACGATAGCAGCGGCATCGATTTTGCCAGTAAAGACGCGTGGTCGTTTAGCGGTTCAATCGCACCCGCGCGAGATAGCAGTAATCGTGGTAGTAGTAAAACCGGCGAAACGCCGGAACGCAGAAGGAAGGCGATTAGAGACGCATTCGGAGAAGCCGACGTTTTTTTGCACATCCACGTTGCACCAAATTGGATGGAAAATAAGTTCCAGTCGACTCGCCCGGGAGTTTTGTGGCGTCAACAACGCGTTTCTTCAGATGACAGAGACGACGATAAAACACCCGACACTTTTGGTCGGACGTTACCGATGCAAAGCATCGCCGCGGACGAAACGAGAGCCGACGAATCCGGCGCCTCCTTCGTCCGACAATTGGCGACAGAATCGATGATTGCGCAGAGACGAAATGAAAACAACAACAACAACAACAACAACAACGCAGAAGAAAAAAAAGACATCGAAAACAAAGTCATCCCGTCCGTGTTCAAAGTATCTTCCGGAACAGTCGTCGCCGACGATTCGCACAAAGGCGACGTCGACGCCGTCTCCAAAGGATTCGCCGCGATATCCACGATATCCGCGTGGCCGCAAGGCCACGCGTTCGCGATACTCGACGACGTCCTCGTCGAAAGTCTCAGAGAAGTTAGCAGTAGCAGTAGCAGCGGGTTGGTTGGTTTACCGTCCTGGTTAGTTCACATCAAAGAATAGATTTTTCATTAATAAAGCCTACAAATCAATCACCCTGGACAATTTTTGAATTCTATTCAACAACGCGTCGCCATCCTTCACGAACTGTTGATACAACGCGTTCTTCTTATCCGGCCTATTCGTCCTCAATACCCCTTCCACGGCGTCGATTGTACAATTCAACCTACCGCTAACGATGAACCTACTCAACTCTTCGTCCAAAAATTCTACGCTCACCCCAAAAGCTTGCGCCATGCTCGGCACGCTCACCGATCGATAACTTTGCAAGTACTGCGCGTACGCTCTGACTCTACACTCGCGACTAAAATAGCGACTATGCGGCGACAACCACGGCGACAAATCAACCGCGTCTCCAACCAACGGAAACGCCTCGGCAAACTTCGCGTACTCGCACCGTTGCAACGAATTCAAAAAATCCGGCAACCCCGGCGTGCTTAAACTCGCTCGAATAATCTCCGGCGCCATCACCACCTTCTCGTTCAACTCCACTCTCGGCAATGTCACCACTCCAGTCACCGCGCAATGAAACACAAACTCGTCGTACGACATCAACTCGTACGCTCCAAACGTGCTCAAACTTTCCAAAAACAACGTAGACGCAGATTTAAAATCTCTCGACGCGCACATCCACAGCCCCTCGTACACTTTCAAGCGATTCTTTCTCTCCCAATCCGCGCCTCCCGGCATCTCTAACAACTTTTTAATCTCCTCGATGCTCTTCTTCCACATCCCGAGGTCTTCCCAAAACAAACCGACTCTCGCTTTGCTGAACTCAATCTCCATCTTCTGTCCAATCGTCGCGTTCGTTTCCTTGCACTTCTCGTACGCCTCCACGCACTTCTCCTTATATCCCATCTGTGCGTATTTATCCCCCATTTCACGCAACGCCGATTGCACGTCGTCGTCGCCCAAGTTCTCCTTCGCGTCTTTCAAATTCGATTCGATCTTCGTCATCGTTTCCGTTTCAAACGTTTGCATTCGCTTCAACTCCTTCGCGTCTACTGGCCAGGAAAGCTTCTCGCAAAAGTATTCGTAGCATCCAACCATGTTGTTCTCGCATAAAATCGTCCGCATCTCCTTCGCGATCGATTCGGCCGCCTTTTCTTGGCGCGAAGAATCGCGAGCACCTTTGGCCACCTCGTACGCTCGGGAAAGTTTTCGAAGTTGGACTTTGTGGTCGACTTTTTCCTCCTCTTGTTCTTCTCGTTCTTCTTCTTCTTCTTCTTCGTTCTTCTCGATCGTCGTCGTCGTTTCGTCGACACCACCACTTTTTGCGTCGTCGGTTTCCATGTCGTCGGCTTTTAGAGTGCCAACCATGTTTGTTTATTCTTCTTCGCAGTAGAGAGAGAGAGAGAGATCTGACGAAGAAACATGAGAAGATCCTTCAGACTGCTTGTAGGGTTTGACACCCTAAGCAATTGTGTTGCACACACAAAACAGTTAGGGGAGAAAAAGACGCGACATGTAAACAAATGGTGGCGGTGTCGGCGGTTTTCGAAGAAAGCGCGGAAGGAGAACATCCGAGAAGAAAGGGAGAGACGGGAAGAACGGATAACGACGAGGATTTTTTTGCATCTCCTCCTCCTTCGTCTTCTTCGTCTTCTTCTTTGAACACTCTTTGTTCTTCATCGTCCGGGAAACGGAAAGATGGAATTTCGTCGTCGTCTGGAAAAAGCAGTCTCAGCGCGTCTTTGAAGAGCGAAACGGAGGAGGAAGAAGAAGAAGAAGAAGAGGAGGAGGAAAAAGACGACGACGACCGGGAGGAGAACGACGTTTCTTCGTTACTCGAACGACTCGCGCTCGGCGACGAAAAACGCGACGGAGAGGAGAAGAATTATACGAACGCCTCTTTTTCTTCTCTCGCCTCTCGACAACCTGTTGTTGGAGGAAATGCGTTGAAGACGAAAGATTTGCGAGGCGTCGCCGAGTACGTGAATTCAGACGCGTGCAAAAACATCGTCGTCATGTGCGGTGCTGGCGTCTCTGTGAGCGCGGGGATACCGGATTTTCGAACACCTGGGACGGGTTTGTACGACAACTTAGCGGCGTATGATTTACCGTACCCGCAAGCGGTTTTTGAGATTGGATTTTTCAAATCCAATCCGGAACCGTTTTATTTACTCGCGAGTCACTTACAGCCGGGGAAATTTGAACCGACGAAGACGCACAAGTTTATTAAACTATTAGAAACGAAGAAGAAACTGAGAAGATGTTTTACGCAAAATATCGACAGTTTAGAGACGAAGGCTGGTGTGAGCGAAGAGAAAGTTGTCGCGGCGCACGGTAACTTTGACACGGCGAGGTGTTTGAGAGGGCACGCGCAGGACGTAAAGAAAGTGATGGAACACGTGGCGAGAGGCGCGCCGATGCGATGCGAGCAGTGCGAGGAGTACGTGAAACCAGATATCGTATTCTTTGGCGAAAATTTACCGGTTCGGTTTGGGAAGTTGGCGAAAGTTGATTTCAATCGCGAAAATTGCGATTTGCTCATCGTCATGGGCACGAGCTTGCAAGTGCAACCGTTCGCCGGGCTCATTGAATATCCGGATATCGATTGCCCGAGAATTTTGATCAACAGAGAGAAAGTTGGCGAGGTTCCCAGCCGACGCGGCTTTTTTGAAAGAGGCACGAGTAAAGGCAGAGGGTTTGACTTTTCCGAGGAAGGGAAGAGAGACGTTTTGTTTCTTGGCGATTGCGACGAGGGCGTGCGTCAGTTATGCGAGCATCTCGAATGGGAGTTAGAATGAGGAGTTTGAAAATTAGAGAGAAAGCACAACATACGCGGCGCGTTATGTATAGAAAAACATAATAATAGTACCAGATTATATATCACTTAATAGACTCTTTTTATCTTCTGTCTGTCTATCTTTTCTCTCGCGTGTTGTGTTACACACGGCTGGCTGTAGACGCGCTGGTGCTGCCGCCGCTGACGACGATCAACGACGACGATCAACCAGCGAGATAATTTTCAAAAACATAAATATTTTATAAAATGTGGACGTCTCCGCAGTCGTTGCGCCGTAGTTGGTGTTGTTCACCGCGCGAACCGTATGAAACTTCCGCCAAAGATTGTTTCGACGACCCGAATTTTTCGGCGGCGAGAGGGAGGAGAATTTCAATCTCGCCTTCATCGCCGCTGCTCGAGTTATTGTTGTTGTTGTTGTTGTTGTTGTTGTTTTGACTCGTTTTGTCGCTCATGCCAGAGAGGGAGGTGCGTCTTTTTCCACGCGCAAAAAAGGCAAAGAGAGTTTGCGCGAACAACACGAAAGCTGCGCCCACGAGGGTTCCTCCGAAAATGTATCGGTTTTTGTGCGATGACAACGGCATGTATGTCGCTGATGCAAGCGCTTCTCTCGTCGAGGAATTTTCCTTTGAAAGACCCAAGTTTGCCGATGATTCATTCGATGTTTTTCCACCCAAAGATGCGCTCGCGCTCGACGAGTTGCACATTATCTCCTCCGTGAACGTGTGCTCAGATGCCGTGTTCCCCCCGTCGTCTGTCACGTGACCACTTTTTATCGTCACGGTGTATTTACCAGCCAACGCGTTCGACGACGCCGCAGAAGAGATTGGCACGGTCATCATCCAAGCGTTTCGACCGTTGACGTCCTGCGTGAGACATTCAAAATCGTAATGGGATACCAAAATGTTGTCGCTGACCGCGTTGATATCCTCGGAATCGTCCACGGCGTTTCCGTCGCAATCGGTCGTTCTCGTGACGGAGTACGCCATGTCCGAGCTCGATAACAACGGGCAGGTTATCGGTTCAGAAAAGTCAACGAGAACCATGTTCTTGTATACTTCTCCAGCAATCGGTCGTGGTGCTTTCGTGTCTGCGATGAGATTCAAATTCTCATCTGTCACCGAGCCTCGCACTTCAGACGTGGCGAAGGCATCGTACCCCGAGCAAAACACCTTCGCTCTGATTTCCCAAGAGCCTTCTTTCAAGCCGTTCAAAAAGTACTGACGATTCAAGTTCCACTTTTGCGAGCATCCAGCTCCGCGAGACGTCGAGCACGAGGCAAGATCGACGTCTTCAATGTCGTATGTAAATATATCGCTCGATGCCGCCAAAACATCCGAGTCAGGATCAAACGCGGTCCAAACTGTCTTGTCGTTGTTCCACGTTCCCGGTTCCCAAGCGTTGATCCACTCGCCAACGCCCGGTCGACGAAACTGGATTCTCACGTATTCGACGTTAGGATGTACCAAGTGATTCGTTCCGGACGTGTCGCCGTCGATTGCATCAGCCGACCACAAGTTCATCGGGTCCGGGTTCGTCACCGTCACGTTGAAGTATTCCGACGACGTCGAGGATACCGTATAGTCCACGTAGTTGTTCCACGTGGTTTCCGACCAAGTCACCGGAGGACACACGCGCTCCCACGTTATGGTACCGGTACCATCCAAAGCTGCCGTCGAGCTGATGGGATCGCGATAGAGCGAACCGATATTAAATTCGCACTCGCTGACGAGCTCTACACTCAGGTGAGAGTAGGAATGCGAATCCGCGCCTTTAGTCACGCGAAGAGTCATCACCGATTGAACCAGCGCGTCGCTGTCGTCGACGGATGGGATATCGTTCAGGGCGTACATGCCGCCAAACGCAGGCAGAGTGTTCCCGTTCACTTTGAAAGTCAAATCGTTCGCGTTCCCACCGACGTCCCCGGAATACGCGTCGTCGGCGACGACGATTAAACCAAACGCCGCACTCTCTCGGTACGGCGTTTGGTTTTCAATGACGATGTCAAAAAGTGCATCGGAATGCGGCGGAATGTGCGAGGCATCCACACCCGAAGCAGCCATGACGTTTTTTATTGACACTCCATTTTCTCTCCACATGGTGTTTGGCTCTCCCGGACACTTTGTGGAGCCGCCGACGGTTTGAAAGATTGGCGTACCGAACCGATTGTCGTGTTTGACTTGCACCACGAACTTATCGCCGTGATCTGGGTCGCCGAGTGAGTAACTCGTCTCCATGACGCCGAATTTATTCCACGCAAACAAGCGATCTATATCAATACTTTCGCCCTGGGACACGCTATTTCCCGCACCTATGCTGAACGCGCCAACGCCAACACTGGCGCTGGTAGAGTGCGATTTCTCGTCCGAAACACTCAAAGCCCAACCCCAGGAGGCGCCGTCGATTTCTTGCGAAATTGAAGTCGAAAATTCGAGCGCGTGTCCACCTCCGGTGAACGTGAGACGGATATTTGACGTGGTCGCTTCCTGACCATCCGTTTCCGAGCCTGACCCGAACGATGGAGTACCACCCGGATCGGTATACGTCGTCCCGTCGGTTGCAGTAAAGTCATTTGAATCAAACTTGAATCTTCCTGGATGTCCGTAGACAGAAGCGTCCAAGAGCTCAGTCGTACCGTAGGTATTATAATTAGGGTCATCGGAGTCAATTCCGAAGCTCGCATCGGCTGCTGTGGCTGCACTCGTCGCTTCAGCGCTCATACCCCGGCTGAATATTGTGTTTTCTTCGCTCGCCGATTTGAGTACGGTTGCTTTCGTTCCCGAAAACGTATCGTCGTACAGTGGTTTCGTAGACGAGAGCCAGTCCTTGGATGCAGGTAACGATATATTAACTAATTTTTCAAACTTTCCCCTTTCATCATCGTGATGAAAAATGCTGTGGTCGTCCGCGAAATCATGGAGCATGCCATAACCGGACAGTTTATTTGGGAGCTCGTTCCACTCCGTCTCTAAATCATCTCCCCAAGCGTTGTCTTTAAAATCGTTATCAATCTCGTCCGGATCGATCTGCGTATCTTGACCAGTAAAAGCTTTACTGAACACGCTTTCAGTAGACGTCAACGGCATGTAGGGCGAAGATTGCAACTCAGTCTCCGCGTCATCGTACGCGGTCGCTTTCAATGCCTCATCCGTCGCGCTCGCGGGATTGAAGTCTGGAGAAGCCCACGTGAGCGTGTTTTCCCAATCCTCGATCGCGGTGCTCAAGCGGTGGATCCAAATCTCTTTGATGACGTCAGAAGTGACCCCTGCACTAGCTAGTTGGTTATCTTCTGCGATGCTTGCATCTGACGGAGGAGGAGAAGGTGGAGGGGAGGGAGCTAGGTCGTTGTCTTCCGCGATAGTCGAAGCGTCGTCGAGCGTCTCTTCTGTGATTAATAATCTCAAATCTTCTAGCTCGGGTATGATTTTGTCTTCAACCGTAAACACGTTGACGAAGTAACTCGTCGGTTGTCTCGGAAACCAAGTGATTTGTTCGATAATTGTTAGGCATGATGTACTGTTAAGATCGAGCGTGTCCGTGCGCACGTACACGATTTCAAAGCCTCCGCCAAGAATGACATCTCCCGGGCGTCCCGGTATGCCGGGATCTTGCGAAGATTCCATATTCCTATCCAAAGTCATATCGAGACTCCATCCGTCTCCCGTTGACGTCGACACGGAGACGCTCGGTCCGCTCTCTTCATCTCCGCCCTCGAGACCTGCGCTGAATCCTATGGTCGTTTGTTTTGAATCTGCTTCAAGTGCTCCTGTTCCTCCTTCTTCCATGCTTCGCGCACCTGCTGCACTAAAAACACCACGACTACTTTTTTTAAGGTTATCAAAGTTAAAGTTGCCTAAACCCAACAACCGTCTCCTCAGCGTGGTTCCAGTTTCAATTTCAATGGCTCCGCCAATAATTGGTCCGAAACCAGAGATCATAGCTTCACTGTTCGTTTTTACATCCATACTCGCACCCCAACCGCCGTCAGTCGACCAACCTTCCCCGACGCTGCCGCTGTACGCCTTGTTGAGCTCGACTACCGTGTTTACCGCGGTTCCCTTTGCGATGGATGCGTACGAGTTACCGCCAGGCGGATCGTGCACGACCGAATAGACGAGACCTCTGATTGGCGCCGTCGCGAAGAACGTCGTCTGGCTGACGTATCTGCTCGCGTACTCCGAACTTTCGCCCCGGACTTTAGAGCGTAAAGTCACGAGTTCGCGGTCGACAGAAGTCGTCGTCGTCGACCAGCCGTCGTCGCGAACGACTTTGAACGCGACGGTGCGTCGGTACGGCCAGACGAGATTTGGTTTAGCATCCTCCGACGTTATTTCGTAATACATGGTAGCATCCGTACTACTGGTACACGTCTCCTTCTCCCGATAGTACCAGTTCCAATTCCATTTGGATGAACCCGTCGATGTAAAGAATCTGCACGTTTTGTCGCTGCTTTTCACGCCGTACGCTTCGCAATCGTCGCAGGACGTGCAAACGTCTTTACATTCGCTCGCGTCACTCGTATACGTCATCTCGTTCGACGACCCGTCGCCGACGCAGTAGGCCGGATTATCAGAGAGTTTTTTAAACGATTGCTTGCTTTTATAAGAACAAGTAGAAGGAGTGCCCTCACCAAATTGAACGTAGCCAGTATCGGCGTCGACGGTGTCGAGGTAACACTCCGAGCCGGCAACTTTCGTCGAGTGGCACGGATCTTCGGAGAGCACGTCATTCGTGACTTGAATCGAAACGCTCAAGTCGGCGTTTGAGGTTGACGAAAACGTCGAGCAGTACTCGATCGTGTCGGTATCCGTGGAATGAGCCTCAAATATTTCCAACTTGACGTATTTTTTTCCCGAAATATCTGGGACTGAAGTTGATGAACCTATGAGATGGAATAATTCCAACTTTGAGGCAGCGTCACCGCTATCATTCACGCACGTTTCGCCATCCGCAATAGAAGCAAACGTTTCAGATAAAGAAAAAGCATCATCATCACTAATCGTGGGAAGCGCGCATAGCATGCCGTGGAACTGGTACTGCGCGGTCTCGCTCTCGCTCTCGAGGAAACCGAGTGTGCGCACCAACAAGTCGCGATCGCGGAAATACGACAGAATATCCGATCCAGAAGCGGTGCAGGTCGCATCTTGCTTATTGTTGTCAAACGAGCTCGCCACCATATCCTCGAGAGTCGGAGCATCATCGAGTTGAATGTAATAATCCATCGCCGCGTATGGCCAATACCTCACGTTTGACGTCAAATCGCTCGCGTCTTCTCTCGTCCACCCGTTGATATCCGTGTGAGTGACCGTGACAGCCGTGCCGCACCCGTTCGCGGGCGTAATCAACATCTCGTAATTTGAATACGATGTGCCACACGCGCCGGCGTATAAACCCACGTCGACCGTGCGCGCGGTGAAATCATAAAAGACCATGTATTCTCCGCCGACGATTGCATCGAGCTCGACGTACGCGCTCACATCTTCCGTGGTGGAGCTCGTCAGACTCAACGTGAGAGCGTCTCCGGTCTCGTCGCACTCGTCTTCTAACGAAGTTCCGGCGTAGCAAAGATCGTGCATGTCATAACTGGCGGCGAATAAAATAGACTCGCCAGGTGTCACCGAAACTTGAAAGTAACCGAGTGAGTCCGCCGTGTACTCCGTGGCTTCCTCGTAATCGCACTCTCCTTTCAACGAGCATATTTTTTTGTACGCCTTGATGGTGGCGTACGGAAGACCGCAGACGACATCTTGCGTTCTGCTTCCAGGAAAGCGAACGATTCCGGAAACAGTCACGACGGTGTTATCTTTGATTTCATCGCCGGCGCTGCCGAGGTGTTTAATGGGATACTTCTTTTCAGATTGTGGAGTATCGTTACCTTGGTCGGTAACTTCAAAAACGTGCACGACGTCGTCGATTTGTGTAGTCGCGCGGACAGTCAGATTGGCCGCCGTCGACGGAAAATACGTCGAAAGAAGAGCATCGAATCCGGACGTTTTTGTAGATTCTGCGTCTTTATTGAACACAATCTGCACCGCGTTTGCAGAGGTTCGCGCGACGAGAGGAATGAAAGCAGATGCCGTTTCGGGAGCATCCGTGACACCCATGGTTACCGGTCCGCCGCTTTCCGTGTAACTATTCGGAGAAGCGAAGGAAAAAGAAGAAGAATTCGTCATCACATCTTCGTACCAAGTTTGCCACAAGGAGTTTGAGTTTGGCATGGTGGTGTCCGCGTTCGGAGCGAGCGCGATGGCGGGATACTCGTCATTACTCGAACTCGATGACTCATCGTTCACATAAAAATCCGTCAAGTATTCAGTTTCTTGAAGCGAATACACCAACCACGGCGTGCCTTTAATTTTGCCTAGATCAAACAAATCGACGGCGCTCATGAATTCAGTCACGGAAAGACTGTCGTCGCCGTCCTCGTCGAATGAATTCCAAACGTCGTCAGGGAGAATAACGAATGCGTCTGAATATTCCATCCTCGTTTGAGCGTACGCGATAAATTCTTCCTTGGATACGTGTGAGCTCTTGTCGTCGTCGGCGTCCACGAATTCCGCCGGTGGTGGACTCGGCGGCGGCGATGGTGGCGGAGGCGGACTTGGTGGCGGACTCGGCGGCGGTGGTGGGCTTGGTGGTGGCGGCGGTGGACTCGGACTCGGCGGTGGTGGGCTTGGTGATGACGGCGGTGGACTCGGACTCGGCGGTGGTGATGACGGCGGTGGACTCGGACTCGGCGGTGGTGATGACGGCGGTGGACTCGGACTCGGTGGTGAAGGTGAGGTGCAATCGCCTTTGGTATAAAAGTCCCATACAGCGCCATAAGTCTTGGATCCCGTACTTGAGTGGAACGTACAATAATCGGCACTTGATGTATAGCTAAAGCCCGCGCAAGAGCTGCACTCGTTGCAAACAGCTTTGCAGTCGTCTAGTGAAGCAGAACTCAAGTACTTATTGCCTGAATCAGTGCATGCTGATGTTTTACCCCATTGTTTATATTTATTACTCGTTTTGGAGTAATCGCAATCCGTCCCCGTGCTCGCGCCCAGCTCAGCAGCCGTGGCGAGGGAAGACGAACCACTCGATGAGGAAGTATCATCGTATTCGAGCGCAATCAAAACCGCTTCGGGCGATTTTATCGTGACTGAATCGTTACTTCCTTCTTCCATCGGTGTGAACACAGACACGTCTTCTGGGTCAAACACGTCCGTTTTGAAAGCGCGAACCGCGACTTTTGTCTTCTTTTGCGAAACTCCGGTCGCTTCGTGTATCTCAATCTCGAAATTCCCGTCGTCGTCGCTAAAGCCGTAGTACGGACACGCCAACTCGTCACCGGTGACTTCGATATCGAAAATCGAGACGCTGCTGCCCAAATCGTTCAGAATTGTCACGTGTTGACCTGGAAACGCCGTCACGTGCGTACCTACGCACGAGTATGTTTGTTCGTAATTTGGGGTGGGAGGGTGTGCTTTCACGTAAAGCTTCACCTCGGACACTACCGTACCCGATGGTCCCGGAATACCGCCACTATGTGCTTGTTTCGCTCCAATGGAAAACCACCAACTGCCACTATCGATAGAACCATCGAGAAAGCTTGAACCTCCGTTGTTATACTCCAAGCCGCGGAAAGCCCAACTACCCGTCACTCCAATCGACGTACCTTCGTATCCATTAACTCCTCGACTCGTTGCAGTGACCGGATTGGACGTTTGCGTCCAGATATTCGTCCCTCCGGAGATTGACGGATATACGATCTTGAATTCGTAATAACCGTCGTCGGATTTACCGTACGCTTCTACTTCGTCGAGACGAGAATACTTGTAATCTGCAGAAGAATCGCCGGTGTGTTTGGCTTCGGCCCAAGAGTCCGCATCCGAAAAGTATTCACCGGTGGAACTGTCGTGTCTGAAGACGAGGATATACCCATCTTCGTCGATTTCAAAATTTTCGGTCGCTCCGAGAGACGTAAGCGACGAGGAAATACATCGTAGCCCACGATCTCCGTTATCATCTGGATCGTCAAAGTCGAGGACGCGAGCAACGATCGAACTCGAGAGCGGCGTCAACGTAGTCCAAAAACTCAATTTAATCTCAGTAACTGAAGCAAACACGTCCAGATTTACTTTCAGGTGCTCGCCGTGATTCAAAGACACGGATGTGCTCGCATCGAAATCAGTAGCCTCAAACGCACTCAGCGTCTCGGCGGAATGCGTCACGTACCGATTTTTTGCCATGTGTGAGCTCTCGCTTGAAGTTACTTTACTACCGAGCTCGAGAAGATCAGTAGCAGACGTCGTGCTTGAATCCAGTCGCGCGCACACGCGCACGTCGGCGACGGGAACTTCTGTATCTCCAGCGACAACAGTGCCATCCACGGTGCCGTACCAAGGCACGACGTACGTGTAGGCGTCTGAAATGACATCCGAATGTGTCGAAGCGTCGTACTTCGTTCGAATAGCGTATTCCCACGTCACCCCGGGCTCTTTTGCCGCGTCGGCGTCGTAGAAAGAAAGCATGTTGTACGTGTACGAGCATCCACTCATGCCGCTATCGATGAAAAGAACGACGTCGTAGCTCGACGTCGATCCGCTCTCGCGACGGAGAACTTCGTAGCCAATCTCGTCGAGAGCCGTGTCTCTGAACTGGAAGACGACACCGGTCGTCTCAATCGACGTCAATAAATCAATCACCAAGCCGTTGTAAAACAACCCAGTCGCACACGGCGTGTAGGCGCTTTGAACGCCGCCGTATTTCGCAATGACACAAAACGTGCGTCGCGATTGCGGCTTCGCTTCCGCGATATTCGCCGATCTGACTTCCCTTCCGAGCTCGTAGATGGATTGCACGTGCAGCGCGGTGAGAACACCGGTGTACGCGCGAAAATCATCGTAGACGTAATCCGAATAATCGTACGGAGAGTTGAAAAGCGTTTTTCCCGCCACGTCGAGTCCTTCTTGCTCCAATTTATGACCATCCCAAGTCGAAGATCCAACCGTCGCCTTTTGTGCGCCATCAAAATATACGGCGAGGTTATTGTACTCGGAAATCATCGCGACGTGGTACCATTCTTCGCTTTTCTCACTTGAAGTCAAATCACTTGAAGTCAAATCGTACGAAACTTCGGACGTTGCTCCACAATCGTCGTCGTAACCCGCTTTAAGTGTATATGAGCTAGTTACAGTAAAGTAAACTTTGCGCGTGCATGATGTGCCAGAAGGAGTGACCTCCGAGTAGTAAATGACGTCGTCTTCACTTCTCGAAGAAGCGAAGTGAATCCACGTCATAATCGCGCTCTCGCCTCCGATTGAGATCGCGCTGTTACCAGAATCGATGGGATTCCACGCGTATCCATTGGAGCTCTCGGATGTTTTCAAACACTGACCACCCGGATCGCACCCGACAGTCTCGTACCCTTCAAAAGTATTGTCGTCGTCAAAGGTAAAGTGACCAACCAATTCGATGGCGTCGTCGCCGGTTCTCATCGAAGGGCGCTTATCTTCAAAAGTCTTAGAAGAGAAGGCCTCGCTCTCGTAATCCTTAAACAAGTAGCCGTCCGAATACACGCACACGGCATCTGAGTATGTCGGTGGATTACCGAAACCAAGTGTGACGGTGAGTTTTTCCGTCGCGTCGTTGCACGAATTCAACTGTGCAGAACCAGAATCCATGTCAGTATTCTTATCTGGATACGTGATGGAATCGAAATACACGTCAGCGGAGCTGTACCCGGTCTTGGCTTTTTCGCACTCTAGTGGAAGCATCGCGCTGTTGATGACTTGACTCAGCGTGAACGAATCACTGTTAAATTTAGATTTCACGTACGTCGTGCTGACGTCGTGTTGCAAAAATGCCGTTTCCCATTCGCTCGCATGAAGCGTGCCATCGAGGGGACTCGTGTCGTACTTGCGAAAAGCAGTCTCTAAGATCGTTTCGACGTTGTCGCAGTCGTCGCTATCCGTGACAGCCAGGAATTCTGGAACGGACAGAACGAAAAGATCAGGAAGCGAAATAGTCGACAGCGCAGTCGGTAACGTGTCCGAGCAACCTTGAGCAACCTTAAACGCAGCCGTTCCCGTTCCCTGAACGGTGGCGATGTTCATAGAAGCGCCAGGGGCTGTGCTCGTGCCTTTGAATTTCCATTCACACGCGTAACTGACTGTGTAGTCTCCTGTAATCACACTACCACCGCTGCTATCAGTTGTCGTGAGCGCGTATTTGTACGCCGACGCTTTATCGTGATTGTAGAAATTGGGCCAACTCATGCACTCGACGGTACCCGAAGTCGTCGGATCCGGGCAAGTCGAGCCCGTTGTTTGCACAGTCACATCGCAATACAAGCCGCCTTCAGCGCGACCGTCGGTTGACGTTCCGCCTTCGGATAAATCACACGAAGAAGAGCACGCGGTTGCGGACACCGAAACGCCGAGCGCGAATTCTTCGTCCGACGTCGTCGCGCCGTCGTTGGAAACAGTCACCGCGAGGTCGCTTCTCGAGGTTACAAAAGCTGAACCTGTGAACATGTCGGTTGTCGTCGCAGACTCGCTGACTGACCAGTCCGAAACGTCTATATTGAAAGCCAGGGCATTGTAAAACATGCTTTGCATATTTTCAACGCTCGCAACGTCCCACCCCGAGATGTCTGCGTTGAAAATCGACGCTCCATAAAACATGCCTTGCATATTCGTAACGCTCGCAACGTTCCAATTTCTGATATTTTGATCGAAAGCCTGGGCATTATCAAACATGCCTTTCATGTTCCTAACGCTCGCAACGTTCCAATATTCGATATTTTGATCGAAACTCGACGCTCCGTGAAACATTCTTATCATATTTGCAACGCTCGAAACGTCCCAACTCGAGAGATCAGCGTTGAAGGTATCTTTATCCTTGAACGCTTCGAACATATCAGTCACCCCGGAAACGTCCCAATCCGGCATCACGCCGTACCCGGAATCAGCTCCGTACGTTTCACACTCTCCTGACGTGGAAGCTTGAAGAAGACAAGCAGCAATGGCATCCGAAAAAGTACCATCAGTCAAAGGAACGCGACACTCGCTCGGTTTTGCGCTGATGACACACGAGGCAGAGGTATACTTTTCCAGAAAAGCCGTAGCGTCTTTAAACATATTCGTAGATGTTAAAGCGCTGTTCTCGGTCCAACCGCCGACGAAGTGATTGAAACTCGAAGCTTCATAAAACATCATTTCCATATCCGTAACGCTCGCAACGTCCCACCCCGAGATGTCTTGATTGAAAGCTTCAGCCGTATGGAACATTCTGTTCATATTCTCAACGCTCGCAACGTTCCAATTCGAGATGGCTTGATTGAAATCTTCAGCTTTACAGAACATTCTGTACATATCCGTAACGCTCGAAACGTCCCAATTTCCGATATTTTTATTGAAAGCCTTGGCTTCATAAAACATCCTTTCCATATCCGTAACGCTCGAAACGTCCCAATTCGAGATGTCTTGATTGAAAGCCGAGGCTCCATCAAAAATTGAAGGCATATTCGTAACGCTCGAAACGTCCCAATTCGAGAGATCAGCGTTGAAGGTATTTTTATCCTTGAACGCTTCCGACATATCAGTCACGTCGGAAACGTCCCAGTCCGGCATCGAGCCGATTGCGAAACCTTCGTAATTACTGAAACCACGACCGCCGTACTGTTTACATAAACCGTCCACCGGCGCTTCAGCGAGACAACCGGCGACGTGCGTCGCAAAGTCATCGTCAGTCAATCCATTATATTCATTTACGATGGGAATATACCACTCATAATTAGAATCTGTTTCCGTTTTACTATAGGACTGATGGTTTAGAAACTGACACTGATTGTTAGATACCCGGTAAACAAAAGTGTCACAACTGTTGCATGAAGTGCAAGTATCAAAACAATCGCGCGGGTCGTTCGTATCCTGGTGGTCAGCACCATTGTAGCAATAGACTTTTTGGTTGTTGTTATTGTGCTTTCTGTTATCGTACGCGTAATACCCGGCGCCATCGCACACGCGCGTCAACGCGCCCAACAACACGAAAAAGAACAGAGCAAACAGAAGTGTCGTGCTCCTCCTCGCGCGCTTCTTCGTGGTTTTGGTCATTAAAACATTCCTCGGAACATTCATCGTCTCCCGCTACAGTCGTGTCTCAGACACAGACAGAGGCAGGCGCGCTCTCTCTGTTCTCGATTTTTTTTTAGTAAGATTTTTGTCGCTGTGTGCCTCTCTTTCGATATCGGAGGGACCTGCGGTGGAGGAAAGAAAGTAACGGAGTCAGCGACTATCGTCTGTTCGATCGTTTGAGGAGAGACGAGAGACTGGAGACGAGAGACCGGAACAAGAGACGAAAGAGGAGAGACGAGAGGCGTGAGGGACAGAGATACAAGAGAGCCTTTCTTTTTCTCGATCACTCTTCTTTCGAGTCATCGTCGTCGTTCTTCTTCTACGAGATAACGAGATGCGAGAGAAGAAGAAGTCAGAGAGAGAGAACTCTCTTTCTCTCTCTTTTGCGCGTTCGTTCGTTCGATTCGTTCGTTCGTTCGATTCGGTCGAGAGAGAGAGAGAGAGAGAGAGAATTCCGAGATGCCTCTCACCGCGTCCCCGCGCAAAACGGATGAGAGAAAAGGATCCGAGCCGAGAGGTTTGGCGCGCGCGACTACTACTGCTGCAAAAAATCGACGATTCAGGCGACGACGATGAAAGGAGCACTCGCGGTGAGATCGTACCTGTTGTTTTTCGTAAAGATCGCACCGATGCGCGCGCGGAAGAGGTAAGTGAATTGTTGGTTTTTTTTACCCGATCCGTGCGTCGAAAAGTGACGATTTTCGTTCCGCGGCAAAAACAGAACGGATTGACAAAGGGATCGTAAAGACAGCGACCGCGTGTGAGTGCGAAAAGACGCTGAAAATTCGCCAGAAGCAACACAAAAAACGGAGAATATTATTCTTAAAAGCGCGTTACGCGTCGCTTTACTTGAACTTCTCCCATTTACTACTCTGCGCGAAAGATAAAAACGAAAACCTATGCGCTGAACGCATACCATGGAGAATAGTGCGCAGGAAACGACGAGAATACCTCCGGTTTTTATCGCGAGCGAGGCAAAGAAGGAAGGGTACGAAGAAGAACTCGGACAGCCATTTCTTGAGGAAGATTTGGACACGGATGGAGGGTGCCCGCATCATAAGCATCATCATCACGGGCGACGAGGACACAAAAACCCGTTTAAATTCGCGTTCTTTCTCTTATTGGGAGTAAACGTCGTCGGAGTTATGAAACACTGTCAAATGATGCGAAGGAAAATGGAGTGGTGTAAAGCGCACCCGAAGAAGTGCGAGAAATGGAAGAAGCACCACGGAATGCACGATGGAGGGAAAATGGAAGAAAAGCGCGGCGGCGAGTTCACGCGCAATCCAATCGTGGACTACTTCTGGCCGCAACCGCCGATGTGGATGCGACACCACGCGCACGACGACGAGGATTGGGAGACGACTGTTAAATTTGAAGGCGAAACGTTTCCTCCGGAAGAATTAGGAAGTGAAAATATTGGGTTGGAACAGTTTCGAGTTCCCGAAAATTGGAAGTGCAAAAAGCACGGAAAGCGGGCGCGGGGGAGAAAAGACGACGACGACGACGACCACGATCACGACGATGACGACGACCACAAATACAGAGGCGGCAAAAACTAAAACGCGTTGGAACTCTTTGTTTTAATATTATGTATGTATATATTGTTTATCAGAAATAGGAATACACTCGTGCTTTGTTTTATTCGTTGTTGTGTCTATGTGTTGTATGTGTTCTCTCTCTCTCTCTCTCTTCCCATCTCTCGCGCCTTCTTCCCCATCAACCTTCGGCTTCAATCTCTTGACGTGCTCTTTTCATCTTATTCGCAGCTTCCGTCGTTCGCTTCTTCGTCCCAGGCGTCAAAACGCTCTCAGGTACGCCTTCCGTAGTATCGCCGACGAATCTCAACGCTTCGTTGACGTCTACTTTTTGCGTGATGGAAACTTTGTTGACGTGCGAAACGCCAATCAACTGGTTCGCTTTGCGCACAATCTCCGGTCGAAACGTCGTGCAAACAAACTGCGTTCCTTTCTCGGCTCGTTCACTAATCATCGCCGCGACGGACGTTCGGTATTGCGGATCTAACGCGGCGTCGATTTCGTCGAACAAATAGAACGGCAACGGGTCGCACCTTTGAATGGCAAAGATGAGCGCCACGGCGACGACGGTTTTTTGACCGCCGGAGAGTTGCTTCATTTGCATGGTTTCGCCGCCGCCGCCAAAGTGAAGCTTGATTTTCACGCCAGAGTATTTATCCATGAAACCGGCAGCCGCGTTGACTGCAGCGGCAGCTGGAGCGTTTGACTTTTCATCCGCCGTCGCGGTACCACCGACTTCCGGAACGACTGCCTTCTTCCTCTGCATGACCAACTCGCCTTTCCCTCCAGGCACGAGTTGCGAAAAGACCTCCTTAAAGTTCAAACTCGCTTGTTTAAACGTTCTCTCGATCGCTTCGTCTTTCTTACGGTCTAAATGCTCCATCAACTCCAAAATTTTCTTCGACGCCTCCGCGATTTCCGTTCGACGTTCTTTCAATTCGTCTCTCTGTTCGGTGAACTGTTCCCACTGATCGATGGCTTTCTTGTTCACGTGCGACAATTGGCCCAAACCTTCGTTCGTCTTACCGAGTTCTTTTCGTAACTGCTCTGGTGTGTAGCTGTTGTACTTTTCGAACGCGTCGGCGGGTAAGGACCCGACGTCGCGAATTTTGCGTTGGATGGCGTCGACTTTTGCCGCGTAGTTGGCGCGTTTCGACGCTAAAGCTTCCATCTCGCGTTCATCGCTGCCCAAGTTTCCTCGAACGTCTTCAACTTTCGCTCGTAGGTTTTCTAATCGGATCTTTTGACTATCTGCGTCTGATTTAGCATCGGCGAGCGCTTTCACCGCTTTCTTGTGCTTTTCGTTGATTTCGCTCTCTTCCGCTCTCAACGCTTTCAGTTGCGCGGAGAGTTTTTGAAACTCTCTCGTTTTCGCTTCGACGTCGACTTCAGTCGTTTGGTTCGCCAAACGTCTCAGCGAGCGTTCTAAATTCGATTTTAAGGTTTCTTCTAACGATTCGCACGTCGCTTGTAACTCGACTCTCGCCGCGGATAAATTGGAAAGTTCTTCTTTCAGAGAAGCTAACTTGGGATTGAGCTCCTCGAACTCTTTCTTCTCTTGCGCGGTTAATTGCACGTCCAACTTTGTCCCTTTCTCTTTAGCTAAATCTTTCGCGTCCAGCTCTGCCAACTCGATTTCATCCCGCATGGATTTAATCGCGTCCGCGTTTTGTCGAGTGAGTTGTTCCGATCGAGTCGACGTTTCAGAGAAGTGTCTCAACTCTGTCTTTAATCGATCGACGGTTTGCGCCACGTGGCGTCTGTTGGATTCGACTTTTTGCACTTCACCAACCGCCACCGAAACGGTTTGCTCCAACGACGATAACTCCGTTTTCACCTTTCCAGCTTCCTCTTTCAACGCTTCGCGCCTTTCCACGCACGTTTTGACCGCTTTTACGGCTTGCAATCGAGATTTGTTTGCGTCTCGGTGACCTCCGCTCATGACGCCTTTGGAGGAAACGGTATCGCCATCCATGGTCACGCAGTTTAAGTTGGTCGTCTTCGACATTTCCGCCGCGACATCGATGTTTCTGCAAATCAATACTCGAGAAAAGACTTGGCTGAACGCAACGTTGTACTTCTCGTCCCGAGTGATTTTGTTTAACAACGGGAACGCGTTTTTATCCTCCGGATATTTCACGTTTTGCATCTGTAAACGATTCAACGGCAAAAATGTCACGCGTCCACCTTTCTCTTTGTTCAAGTGCTTAATAATTTCGCTTCCGATGTCGTCGTTATCGACGACGATTTGGAATAACTGGTTTCCAGCGGCGGCTTCGACGGCGGAGTTGAAGCGACTATCGCATTCCATCAACTCGATCAAAGGTCCGTGGACGCCCGTAATCCCGCGTTCGTTCACGATTCTTTGCACCGCGGCTAAACCTTTGTGCAAATCTCTCGCCATGCTGTATTCCAGCTGCTTCTCGTACTTTTGAACGTCTTCGCCTAACTTGGCCAACTCGCTGTCGAAATCGGCGTCTTTGCGTTGCAACGTCTTGCGTTCGTTTTGCACTTTATTCCTCTTCGCGAGTAACTTTTCGTGTTCGTCGTCCAACTTTTGCAACTCTTTCGAGGCGGACTGTAACTGTTTCTCCAATCGGTCCAACTCTTTTTTATCTTTTTCCTTTTCTTGTTCGATATCTTTGATATCGTTTTCGCTTCGTTCGATTTCTTTCTTTTTCAACGCGATGGTCGCCTTGGTATTTTTCACTTGCTCGTCGATCCATTCGTCTCTTTGTTTTTCCGTTTGAAACTGCGCCGATCGTCCGCGTTTGGCGTGCAACGCGTTCAATTTACGTTCACACTGTAAAACCTCCGATTGCTTGGCATCCTCGTCTTCCTTAGCCTTTTCAAACTTTGGTTTCGCTTTGCTCAACTTGTCGCGAATATCCTTCGCTCGTTCCTCCACGGACGTTTTCTGGTCCTCAGCGTCCGCTTTTTGCAACGTGAACCGCTCGATCGATTCCTGTAAATCTTGCACGTCTAATTCTTTCGTCGCTCGTCGTTCGCCGATTTCTTTCCTTTCCACGTCGATCCCCATCGCTTCTCTCGATAATCGTTCAATCTCTCTTTCGGCGTTTTTCGTCACTTTTTCCAACTCTCTCGCTTCAGCTTTCGCGCCAATCGTTTCCTCCTCGGTCATCCTCGCCCGTTCGCTCGCGTGTCGTCTCCTCTCCTCCACGTCGTCCAACTTTTGCCTCGCTTCCGATAACTCTTTATCGTAAATCGCGTACTCGATGCTCCTCTTCGCCTTGTCCAACTTCACGTACTTCTCCAACTCCTCCTTCTCTTCGTCCAACTCCTCCAAACGACTTTCGATAAAAGTCACGGTTTCTTTCACCGCGTCTTCTCTCGTCTTCGTCTCCTTCATGATTTTCATCGACTCTTCTCTCTTCTCCTCGTACACCGACGTCCCTCCGATTTCCTTCAATAACTCCAACCGCTCTTTATCCGACATCGTCGCCATCTTCGTTATTCTTCCTTGCTGCACGCAATAATACGGATTCGTCCTCGAAAATCCCGCGGATTCTAACAAATTCACAATCTCCGTCTTTGACGCGTGTTTCTTGTCCAAATAATACTCGTCTTTTTTCAAACCAATGTTTCGTCTCAATCGCACCTCGTCTCGTTCCACCGGCATTCTCCGATCTTTGTTGCAAAAAACAATCTCCACGTACGCGCTCATCACCGCGTGCCCGGCGCCTTCGTGTAACAATCTCTGCCGCTCTTCCGCTCTCAACGTGCCAAAAACATCGCTCAATACAAATCGAATCGCGTGGAATAAGTTCGATTTCCCCGACCCGTTCGCGCCGACGATGCAGTTCAAGTTCGCGGTTAAATCCACCGACGTTTGGTCGCGGTAGGTTTTAAATCCTTCCACGACGACCGATTTGATGTGCATTTTTATTTCTTCTTATTATATTTAGATATTTTGTATACAAAAAGCGCGCCTCCCAAAAGCGTTCTTTCGACAAACCTTTTCCTCTTCCTCTCGAACGTTCCCCGCGTTTGCAAACTCTCGGGTGAATGTTTACGACGCGCGTGTTATGATACTAAAGATCGCAATGCACTAGTGTATACACACAAGACGAGTAAAAATGTGAAGATGCATTTTTTTGAATTTTTGCCCAAAATTTGCAAAAAGGCGGGAAAAATTTTGACGCCTTGGATGTCTTATAGACTTACTGGGAGAAGAGAAAAGCTTTGTTTGTCGCGCGTTGACGCGCGTGTGTTTATTTTTTTATACTCTATGTAGAACTAGTAAAGCGTTTTTAACGGTCTCGCCAGGGAGTTCTCTCGTTCTTTCTTTCTTTCTTTCGAGTTGTTTATGTTTATGTTGTTGTTCAAACTCTTTTTTCCGCGAGCGGTATTCTTCGTATTTTTCTTAATACTCTCCAAAGTTCGTATGCCCGGTGTTCTTGGCGTGTTCTCTGGCTTCGTTTTCTCCGACGAGGCCGGTTTGACAGACTAAACACCTGAGCGAAAAATTGGCGACATCGGTGAACAGTCTTCGCTCCTGGTCTTTTTTTGCCAACGCGCGAGCTTTTCGGTCGAATCCGTTTATTTTTGAGATTGGTTCGAGAGAGCAATCGACGACGGTCACGTGCGTGTCCGAGACGTCTTCCAAACCCGGGTAGGCGAAGACTAACGCGTCGTAGTGTAAGCCGTCGTAGATGAGATGGCCTCGTTCGGAGCGTGGGAAACGGTCTTCGCCGTAGATGTCGACTCGGCCGGTTTGGACGTCGTACGCCGCGATTTGTTTTCGTAAGTGCGTGGACAAGACGAACAGTTCGACTTGGCCGCCCCAGGAGTTGGGTCGTAACACCCACTCGGCGTACTCTTTCGGCGGTTTCCCTAAGGCGGCTTCGCTAAACGTGTCCGGGTCGCTCAACACGGCGTCGTGGACAACTTTTCGCAACTCTTTCGCTTTCGCTAAACTCCGGAAGAACACGTACCCGATGGCGTTGAATAAGCACGAGTTATCCGCGTCGATGACTTTCCGAACGGCGACGGTTCCGTCGTCGTCAATATCGAGCGCGCTCGTCGTACTCTCGGCGGCTCTCATTCTCCCGTCGTCCAACATCGATGCTTCCACCGCTCTCGCTAGGAACTCTTCTTCTTCAGTCATCATGCCACTCTTGTCGTTATTGTCGTCGTCGTTGTTCGTAGGAGTAGGAGTAGGCTCCTCCTCAAAACCGTTACCGTTATTCCTAAAACCTGTCGCCTCGCCTACTTGTTTTTGCTCTTTCACCTCCTCCTCTTTTTCTTCTTCTTCTTCTTCTGTAAACTTCACCGTGATCGTTTCGCCGTCCGAAATCCCGAGCGTTTTCAACGATTCCTTTCCGTTCGTATTCGCGTTCGAAACATCACAAGAAACCGTCCTTTGCGTTTCGCCGAAGCCGAATCGGATTTCAGCTATTCTGTGTTTGTTATTATTATGAATACTATTATTACTACGAACAATTTCCGAACACAAATCGTTCAAGGTTGGATCGTCCTCCTCGGATTTTGTTGAGATTACTGTGAGATTGGCGACACCGAGCGGTGAGCGGACGCGCAAACGCATTGATGAGAATGATGATTATTTTTTGTGGTGACTTGTCAAGTTGGTTGAAAACGCTTCCAAAAATGCTACATTTTATCCGCTAAAAGAAACCGGACCATTTACCGAACAAACCGCCAGTAGTACTACCATCCATTTGATTGGTCGGGCTGTTTAAGTCGTCGTTGAATTCATCTTCGAGTATTTCGTCGTTTCCGTCGTCGTCCGAAAGGCCTTCGAGCATGGACATGACTAAATCGTCTTGGTCTTGCGCTCCGGGAGGCATCGGCGGCGCCGCGGGGGCGACGGTGTTGTTGTTGTTGTTGTTGTTGTTGTTGTTTGAACTACCGATGAAAGGTTGCGTGGGAACGTCATCGCCGAATTGAAAGCGGCGGGTGGGTGGGTGCGTCGGCGTGTCGATGCTGCTTTGGCGGAGCATGGCGGGGGTGATGAGCATCGCGCCGCCGCCGTTCGTCGCGGTGACGGCGTTTCGTTTCATCGGTTGGTTCAACGGTGGTGGAGATTTCGGTAACGGTGGCGGTAGCGGTTTACTCGCACTGTTGATCGCGCCGTCTCGTTTCTTCGTCGGCGAAAGGGTTGGTGGTAGCCCGGGAGGAACCGGAGGTGGGATCGTAAAACCCGGTCGCGGTTGTTGCGTCCCGTTCGCTTGCGCTCTCGGCGATAAGTGCTCGAATCCAGGAGGGGCATCGCCTATCGCCGTTCGCGGACTCGTTAACGGCGAGTTGGACGCGCTTTTACTCTTCAAAACTTTTTGCGCCGCCTTCTCCGCTCTTTTCGCTTCTTTTGCCAACCGTGCTTTTTCTTCCTTCTCTTCGCGCTCTAAACGCGCCTGTTCGCGTTCTCTTTCAATCGCCGCGTCGAGTAAACGTTTTTCGGACATTCTCAACGCCGCGTGTCGACGCATTTCCTCTTCTTCTTCGCGCTGGCGACGCTCTTCCTCTTCAGCTTCCCATTCGCTTTTGACGCGCGGCGTGTCCGGGTCTGCCGAGGAGGCTGTCGGTGAATTGTTGTTGCTCGACTCGTCCCGAAGAAGCACGGAGGACGATTTGCCGTTGTTATTGTTATTGTTATTATTATTATTATTATTCGTTTTCTTCTTCCCGTTGGCTTTTTTCGAAGACTCGCCGTTATTCCCGGCGTGTTGCGTCTCGGCACCATTGTTGCTGTTGTTGTTATTCTTTTCAGAATGTTTCTTCTTATTACTTGCAGTACTGTTGCCATTTTTGTTGTTTTTATTGGTGCTACCGCCGAACACTTTCGCGTACGCTTTACTGTCCCTCACGAACACTTTAATCGAACGCACGATTTCCTCGGCGAATAATAAAAGTGTTCCGAGCGCGAACGAAATCGTCGATTTAAGTAAATCGAATACAAACTTTGCCGGTTCTTTCGCCATCATCCATCCAGCGGTAAATGGCGACATTGCCATGGTGCGCAGACATACTCTCAATTGAGGAGATACGCCGTGATGGTGATGATGCCCGGATCCGGGTCCGTTCTTTTTATGCGCGACGGTTGGACCGGCTCGGTTAGAGGAGACTTTGTTGTACACACGAAAGGCCCCGGCGCAGAGATATAAAACGAGCAACACGTACGCCGTCGTACCAACAATCAACGCGAGTTCAGCCGCGGTTTCTGACGAGGACGGTAAGAAGTTTGCGTTGACAAACTGGTTCAAAATGAACGCCGTTTCGGCTTGCTCGTCGAGCGTCTGCGCAAAACCACCGCCGTTGGCGAAGAACGGGTTTCTGTGATACCCTTGCGAACTCGATTGACGATTGTTCTTATTGGTCGTCGAGTCTTTTCTACCATTTTGGTCTTTATGGAAGTTATAGGCGGCTTCTAAGCCGCCATTTTCTCGAGCATCGACCAACGCCAGGACTAAATCGTCCGTGCTCGGTAAATTCGAGAGACCTCCAATGGTCAACTTCGATCCGTTTTCAGTAGCTTTGGTTAAATAAGCTCGCACTTGACTAACGTCGCACCGTAAACGCTCTCTTGAGTTTTCTAGCTTTTCGCGTTCTTTGGAAGAGTCGCTGCTACTGGCGAGATCTCTGAGCTTTGCGTATATTTTCTCGCACTTGGCATCTTCAGCGGGATCTTCCGCGTTGCGCTTCACATTTGGAAGCACAGTGCACGCGTCACCATCGCCAAGTCCCCAACGCCAGGCCGCAGTAGCGTTGAGATTTCTTCTCTCCTCAGGGCTACTGCTCAACGAGGCTGAAACACCAAGTAAAGCCGCAGCGTATAGCATCGTCGCGTCTGGATGCCAATCGTGAGGTAACAACACGCCGTCCACCGCTAACGCTATATCCGTCGGTCGCACTACTTTCCCTGAGCTCGAAGAGGCTAAACCAGCAGCCGCGCCTAGTAGTTTTGCGGCGTTGTCCCACGGATTCACTTCCACCCACGCGATTGCGCACGGTCTTTCCGCCTGAGGAATCTCAATCAACGAATTCGATGTCGTCCCGAATCTCTCCGCGGCTGCTTTGGCCGCCTTCCTAGTGTCCGCGTCGCCGTATTGATCCAAAGGTAAGCGCAAAGCGACTCGCCTTGGCCTCAATTGTCTCGCTTGAATCGTCAACTTTAGTTTTCGAGTGACTTTTGAGCCACTCCCAAACGCGCTTTTCTTGGACACTTTGACGAACCCGGAATCTTTGCTCGTTTCCCAGGGTAAAATTCGCATAATCATCGGCGCCGACCACGACTCTTCTAACGGCGGAACCGTGGCTTCACCGGCTACGACTACGTCTAATTCAGAATCTTCTTGATGCAAAAGAACTACTCGTAACCATAAATCGTGGGTTCGATCCGCTGTCGACGAGTACGCCACGAGTGCAATGCCACCTTGATCGGCGCGACAGCCGTGCACGGTGACTCGATGCGCAGCGCGTAAACTATCTGGCGCGAAAGACACCAACAGAGGACCTAAATCACCCGTCACTGGCGCATCCGTGCACTCTGGCAACTCTTCATCCACGTCGATGGATATTTTGTGGTGCACTATGGCAGTTTCATTCCCGCGTGGCTCATCGAGATTCGTGGCAACGACACTCGTCATGTGATGATTGTTTGCTTTTTCTTTTTTAGAGGTGTAGGACGAGGATTGATACAAATCTTCAATATCCAAGTCCTCGAAAAACGTGTTCTTTTTTCCCGGCGTCATATCTTCAAGGTCCTCGTCTAACCAAAGGTCATCGTCGTCCGCGTTCTTACCTGTGTTCCCATCTAACTTGGCACGATTTTCGCGAAGCCTCGCGTTTCTTGAGCGTCGCGTTTTCCGTTCCGAAATGGTTCCCAACGGGCCGAGCTTCTGAAACGAAAACGAAGGCGCCGTTTTCCTCAATTTCGATGCACCACTTTTACTGTTACCTTGTTGCGCGTCTTTAGCACCTAATGCCTCGCTAAACAAATACGAGGCCATCTCCTGTGAATCCGTCGGCAGAATCCACGCCACCGCGGATTTCTCTCCCGCGTTGGAATGCGCCCCGTTACTCTCGTCTCGTTTCCAATCTTCTGGTTTCATGAATCTTCTTACGGCTCGTAAAGACCACGCCTTCCTTGGCGCGTCGTGTATGACTGCTCTCACGGGAACCGCATCCGGCGCATCCTTCACATCTTTCCACGCTTTAATATCAACTTGAATCTCCAATTTACCCCCGACGCTAAAATACTTCTTCGGCGATTGTTCGAAATCATACGGCGACGCGTTTAGTTCCTCGAAAGCTACTTCCCCATGCACTCTGTGCGTTCTCGGCTTCAAGCTTTGCGCCGATTTCTTCGAAATTTTCTTAACCCTCGTCAAATATTGATACGCGGACGGCGAAAAATCCTCCTTACCTGCCGCCCCTTCGCACCTCACGTCCACCTCCACCGGCGCATCCCACTCGCTCGCTCGCATCCCGTTCAACTCGAGCGTCCACTCGCATCCTCCAAACGAACCCAGCGAGTGCGGACCGCAAAACTCGCACGACGCAGACGACGACGACATTTTCTTCCCGAAGGTGGTTTCCTCCTCCTCCCCTTCCTTTTCCTCGTAAAAGTATTCCTCCTCGGTGTTTTCGCGCGCCTTTATCGCTTTCGCTTTCAACCGCTGAAAATCGCTCTGGAAGTTCTCGAAAGTTGCCAAGAACGTCGCCTCGCGGATTCTTTGAGACGACGAAGAGGAGGAGGAGGACGTGAACGAACTTTCCTCGCTCTTCTTTTTCGAGTTTTCGTCGTCGTCGTTTGACCCGCTCAATCGCTGCGACGAAAACGCGACCGTCGTCGTCTGAATCGTCGTCGCGGTTGCCATCAAAGTCGTCGTCATCATCGTCAAATTCAGAAGCAGAAACGACGAGAGCGCGAAGAAGAAGAAGAAGACACGAAGCGATCCCGATGATTTCCACGACAGCGACAAAACGCTTCTCGTCATTTTCCTCGTCGTTTCCTTTCTCGCGCTCTCACCACTTTCTAACGCTTCTTTTCTCTTTCTAATTCAGAGAAAGCCCGACGGGGGACGAAAAGGAATCAATTGGAAATGTGTGTCCGCTAAATTCTTTTCCGAAACTCTCCCTTTCGTACCACGCGCGCAGAAGAAGAGAAGTCTTCTCTTTCTCTGCGGTTTAAGAATGCGACTCGCGGGTGGTGGTGGTGCGCGCGGGAACGTTTCGCTAAAGAGAAAGAAAGAGAGCTCTTCTTCGCGTCTTCTTTTTCTAATGATATTATGTGTTTGTTTCTGCGGGATTTTGAGTTTTTTTTGCTTTTGTTTCAAGGAAGAGATTTTCTCTGATTTTTAGTACTCTCGTTGGGTATTGCGTGTTTCTGTATATTTCTCTTAGTATTTACCGCATGATCAAACACTCTCTCTCTCTCTCTCTCTCTCTCTCTCTCTCTCGTTTTGTATGCACGCGTGCGCATGGTATATTATTATTTCTTCATTTTTTTTATGGCGTTCTCTTCGTCGTCGTCGTCTATGTCGTCTCGAATGGTGTCCATCGTCGGGAGGCGGAAGCGATTGGCGCTGATGACCATGGTCGCGGCTCTTCGGAAGGAAGGATGGCGGTTTCGGAGGGAGGACGGGCTGCCGTCTCGAGAGAGGGAGGATTCGCGGGATAAAGAGAGGCGGCTTCTGTCTTCGTTGTGAGAGGCGCGACGGGAGGCGATGACGGCTTCCGAGGCGGCTTCGAACGCGTGGGAGATGGAGGAGGAGACGGAGTCGACGGAGACTCTCCGATGGTGGTGACCCGGAGACTCTGCTCCAGAGGGTGAGGCAGATGGTTGCACGTCCGCTAAAGCTTTCGTCGCTTTTTCTGAATCCGCGAGCGCTTTTGCCGCCAACAGCGCTTTGTGCGTTTCTTCGGCGGCTTGCGCCATGGCTTCTTCGTCCGTGACGCCCGGGAAGAGCGAAAGCGGTACGCACCGCGTGAGCGCGCCGACTGGTAAGATGATGACACCTAAAACAATCGATGTGATCCACTCTTTCGTGGTCAAGTTGACGAAACCGATGGCTGGTCCTACGACGGTGGAGCCGACGACTTCGATGAACAGCACCTGAACGCCGACGGTTAAAAGAATAATGGTACAGAACAAACCGGATTTGTGAATGTCTTCGAACACGTTGAAATCGCTGATTCGTCTCGAGTTGACTTCCGAGAACACTTGCATAAATACAAAGGCGTTGAAGATGAACCCGTTCAACTCGAGCGTTCGGTGGTGGCAATCTTCGTGGCCGTCGATAATAGGGCATTCGATGCCCATGATGGAAGTCCCGGCGAACATCAACGTGATGCACACGATGAGTTGGTACGTGCTCACCCCGATAATGTTTCGCCACATCTGTTTATTCACCAACGGAGCCGTTCGACCGAACGGTTGTCGGTCCATCAAGCGATCTGAAGGAGGTTCCGTGGCTAACGCTAAAGCGCCCATAGAGTCCATGATCATGTTCACCCAAAGTAAAGGAACGGCGCCGAGGGGTAACTCTTCGATCCCGGCGCACGCGGCGATGAGATTCAAACTCACCGCGACGACGTTCACGACCAACTGAAATTGCAAAAATTTACGGATGGACTGATAGACGTTGCGTCCCCATAAAACAGCTTTGGCCATAGATTTGATGTTATCGTCCATGATGACGATATCACACGCCTCTTTCGCGATTTCCGTGCCGGCGATGCCCAAGGCGAAACCGACGTCGGCGTCTTTCAAAGCCGGCGCGTCGTTCGTGCCGTCGCCGGTTACCGAAACAACCTCACCGAGTTCTCTCTGCAAGTTGCACAAGACCAACTTGTCCGTCGGCGACGAGCGCGCCAAGACGCGTATTTTCATAGCCACCGATTCTTGCTCCGCTCGAGACATTTTTCTAAAGACCGGGCCTTCTAAAATCGTCGCGCCTTTTTCTTCTTCGTTCGGATCAAATATGCCAGCCTCAATCGCAATGGCTCGCGCCGTGACCGCGTTATCGCCGGTGACCATGCGAACTGTCACACCCGCGCCTCGCAAAAGCCGAACGGCTTCGGCCGTTTCCACTCGAATCGGATCTTTAATACCGACGATACCAAGCAGCGTCAAATTTTCCTCCCGCGGCTTTTCGGGATCCAACTTGCTTGGGTCCACGTTCAAATCGACGTACGCGATGGCTAACGTGCGTAAGCCACGCTCGGCCATGCGTTGAATGGCATCGTTCGCATCCTTTATGTCTTCTTTAGAAAATGAATCGACAGACCCATCTAGTTTGGCGACTTTCGAGCACAACTCGACTAAAACTTCCGAAGCGCCTTTGACGTGCATTCTTGTCGTGCCCGAAGTCGTACCCGCGATGGCTGTAGACATTCGCTTTCGCGCGGACGTAAAGTGGTATCTTTGTTTGACCGGTTTAGATTCGCGCAATTGATGGTATCGAAACCCGCCGTTATCATTTTTACCTCCGAAATCTTCCACCATTTGTAACAACGCGCACTCGGTTTTTGAGCCGATGTGTTCCATTCCGCCTTCTTTATGCGACAAGTTCGCGTCCGAATTAATCGCGCACGATTCGCTCAAAAGTTCCTGGAACGATTTTGAAATCGTGCTCAATTTTTCCTCGTCCACCATGCTTTCGAAAAAGGTTCTCCCCAACCACGCCTCGGTAACTGTCATTCGATTTTGCGTGAGTGTGCCCGTCTTGTCCGCGTTTAATTGCGTCGCCGAACCCATCGTTTCGCACGCCTCTAATCGTCTCACCAAGTTTTGGTCTTTCATCATCTGCTTCATCGCAAACGCCAACCCGAGGGTAATCGCCAACGGTAAACCTTCTGGAATAGCCACGACGACGATAGTCACCGAATTAATTAAAAAATTTAAAACCTTCAAACCGTCCCAACTGCCGGATTCCACGCTCTCCGCGATCCACCGTATAAACGACGCCAAAAACGTCAAAATAGCCGCTCCTATCCCGAAGTTTCCGACTCGCACGACTAACGCGTCCAGTCGTTCCTGCAACGGCGTCGATTGCGGCTCCACGATCAACGTCTTCAAAATGGCCCCCCACTGCGAATGCCCTCCGACCGCGACGACGACGCACCTCCCGCTCCCTTCCGAGACGCTCGTCCCGGACAACAAAAACGGATCTTTCTCCAAATTCTTCCCAATATCGATCGGTTCTCCCGTCATCGCCGCCTCGTTCGTTTTCAACTTGCTCCCTTCCAAATACACGCAATCCGCCGGAATTTTATCCCCCGCGGTCAACTCCAACACGTCGCCGACCAACACCTCCCCGGCTGGGATCTGCTCCACCTCTCCATCGATAACCGTCTTGACGTTATAATTATCCTTCACTGAATTCAACTGTCGAAATTTCTTCTCCTTGGCGTAATCGATGTACGCTTGTAAAAACACCACCACCATGACGACAATCACAATCGCGATGCCTTCCAAGTACCCGTACTCGTCCCTGTGTTCTTTCATTCCTGCCCCGATGGCTAAGGACACCACCGCGGCGGCGATTAAGATCCTCACCGTAAAATCTTCCAGAGCAATCACGCATAACTGTAAAAACGTTTTCGGCGGTGGGTATTCGAACTCGTTCTTCCCGAACTTTACTTCTCTTTCCTGTCTTTTTCCACCTTCAGACGACGAGGACCGTTGCACTCGCGTGAGTCCGGATTTTGGATTGGATTCCAACAATTTTTCCGCTAACGCGTGTGGGCCACCACATCGCGTTTTCAAGAACGCGTAGTCGCGGTCCGTGATCACTCGCTCGAGTTCCGAGGACGTGATTGTGTGTTCCTCTCCGTCTTCTTCCTTCGTCTTCTTCTCGCTCATTAGTATTCTTCGTCTCCTCCTCTTCGTGCTTCTGGAGAAAAAGTCGTCGTTTTTTTTTATTCCTTTTTGGCCTCTTCTGGAGCAGTTTAGGGTGTTGGTGTTTTTTTTTTCTCTGGTGTTTTTTCTCGGCACAGACCCCAAACGCAGAGAAGAAGACGTAAAAGAAGAGGACGAGAAGAAAGACAAAAGGGCTTTGCTGCTGTCGTTGGTTTTTGACGAGAACAACATGATAAAGGAAGTCTTCTTCGTCTCTTCTCACGGAGATCTTCAAAGTCTTTTTTTTAGTGTTGTGGTCTTAAACGCTCTCTCTTCTTTGTGAAATGTTAGAAACACTCGATGATGGAATAAATGTGACTCGTATTTTAAAAAGGTCCAGCCGATAAAAATGAAGAGGTTTTTGAGGTTTTTGGAGCGTCGAATTTGCCCTCACAAGAAATTACGAAAGAGAATGTGATACATTTACTTTACCGCACACACACACATACAAAAACACACGCTTACGCACAGAAACCGCCGCGCGTTTATTGTTGAAAATGACGACGACGACGACGACGACGAGTTTTTCATCTTCATCATCCCTGGTATCATCTATTCGCGAGAACAATAAGATCAAATATTCGAATAAAAAAATTGGAATTCCAAAGACGAGAAAAAGACCCCGACGGGGAGGAACGAGTCACGCGATGACGGTTTTCGCGTTCGCCTACGACGACGTGTTTTCCATCGTCAAAAGACCGTACGCGACTCGAGAACCGATGTCGAGCGAAGACGAACAGATTTGGCAAAAAAACGAGGAGAAAATCATCGAATTCGTTAGAGAGTTTCACGAGGAAGTTTTAGAAGCAGAGGAGAAGCTGTCGCGAACGAAAGCGGAGACTTTAGTCGTAAAAGCGCACTCGTCCGCGATATGCTGCGCGTTCGGTCGAAAGAGAAACGATGACGAAGAGTATTTACTCGCGGTGGCAATCATCTCGACGGATTGCGCGACGGTTGGGATCGTCGAGTCTGTGATGGTAAATGCGAGCGCGTGCGGGAACGATCTTTTGTACGTCGAGAACGTGAAACGATTCGCGGTGCAATCCGTGTGCGAAAGGTTGTACAACGGGGACCACATTTGCGACGTCGGCGCGAGGGTGAAATACGAAGACGCGATGTTGTTCGCGCTGTGCGATTTTGACGACGAGAGGGACGGGGCGAAATATCAGAGGTTTCAAAATGGGAGCGGAAAAGGCGGCGGCGAGTTAAAGCTGGAGATGATGGACCACGTGAACGAGGACGGATTGAGAGAAATGTTAGACGCACAAAAATAGAAGGAACTAGACGACTTTAATTATAAAAGAATACTGTTTTACTACTACTTGGTAATCTCCTCTTTCAAAGACCCGTCGGCAGCCATTTCTAACACGATGTCGCACCCACCCAATAACTCTTTCTTATAATACAGCTGCGGGAACGTCGGCCAATCGCTGTACGCTTTCATCCCTTGTCTAATCTCCTCGTCTTTTAAAATGTCAAACGTATCGTACTCTACGCCGGTTTCTCGCAACGCTGAAACAACTTTCGAGCTAAAGCCGCACTTGGGTTCATCCGGCGACCCTTTCATGAACAGTAATATGTTTTTAGATTCCGCCAATATCGATTCGATCCTTTTATTCGTCCTTTCCGTCTTTGCTTTCGTCCACGCATCAATCGCTCGTTCGCATTCCGTTTTGAGCGTACCGTCCGCCGCCATTTCTAAAATAATATCGTTCCCTCCGGCTAACTCACCGTTCAAATACAACTGCGGATACGTCGGCCAATCCGAAAATACTTTCAAACCTTGCCGAACGTTCTCGTCGGACAAAATATCGAACGTCCCGTACGCGATCCCGCAGTTCGTCAACGCCTCGCTCGATTTTCTCGAGAATCCGCACTGCGGCGACTCGCGGTTCCCTTTCATGAACAAAACCACCGGTTGTACCGTCGTCAAGTGCACCAATCGTTTCTGTAACTCCTCTTCCGTCTCTTTCCTTCCGTTGTTGTTGTTGTTATTACCATTCGTCGTCTCTTTTTCCTTGCTCGCTTTCATCACCGTCGTCTTATTCGTTGCCTTAAATTTTCCTTCATCTTCAACGCTTTTCGCGTTGGAAAAACAGTGCATCTTCACCGCTCGCGTTAACTGCCCGACATCCGCGCCTTCGATCGTTTTCACCACCTCACCACTTTTCACGATCACAAACGTCGGCACGGAGGTCACCTCGTACTTTTCCGCGGACTCTTCCAGCACTTCCGCGTCGCAATACGCGAACGCGTTGGAATTTTCAACTTCGCCTGCCAACGCTTCCATCGCGTCGTTCATCGCTTTACACGGCGCGCACCATTCCGCGCCGAAGTGCACGACAACGAGTGGCGAGCTCTCGACGAGCACGGAGAGAGTGTGGTCGTCCGGGATGGTTTTGAGGAGAGTATAATTACCGACTGGAGGAGGAGACATACTCGTTGTTTTTGTTGTTTGTGTGTGTTGTTGTTTGATGAGAGAGAGAGCGTTGAACTTGTCCGGACTATTGAGATAGTATTTACAAATTATTCAATCGTCGCTAAAATCGCTCCGCGAGATGCTACTCTATTACTATTATTATTATTATATTATTACTATTATTATGTGATGTTCTTCCTCTTGAAGTGGGTCCCTCGCCCTCGACCGTCCGGATGCCACGCTCCGGCTTCGCCGCCGTTCCACGTCGGGAATTGTCTTCGATTTCTGTTCCAATCTGTCGTAATAATCGTAGCGTCGTCGTCGTCTTTGTTGTGGATTTTTTCTCGGTCTGCGAATATGTACGCGTTTTGAAAGCCGCCGGTTTCTTGCACCTCGATGCGTTCGAGTTTCTTGTTCACGCCGACGTCTTCGACCGAGCGGCACAACGTCTCCGCCCATAAGTTGAATTTCGGCTCTAACGTTTGTCTCGGCGGGCCAATCCACGTGTTTTTCTTCCATTTGCCTTTCGCGCAAACGTCTCTGGTTTTTACGTAAAATCTTTGGCTTCCAAACGGTCCGAAATAGTCCGTCGGTGGATCTAGATAATCGCTATATTGGTGGACGATGGCCCAATTCGGAAGACAACACGGTTTCAATATCAGTTTTATAGCGTTCGCGTTCGCGTTGAATAACTCGCAGGCTTTAAAACTTAACGTGCCACACAAGTGAATGCCTAAGATGACAATTGGAGATTTCAATTGCCGCGTTTCTCCAAACACGTGAATCGACATCGATTGTATGCTATCGTAGGCTTTCAAATCGACTTTCCGAATCAGAAGCGGTATCGGGTACTTTGGGGTCCAGCTTCCAATGCCTCCTCCTCCTTCTCCTTCGTCTTCGCCATTCTCGTCGTCGTCGTCTTCTGAACCTATACCAACGATGTGTGCGTTCGACATGCGGTTTTCTTTGGGTTTCGCCCCAAACTGCGGCCACTCTTTATCGATTAAATAAATTTTCCTCACCTTCTCCGGGTCCAACAACTCGCTCAAGAACATGCCCAGGTAACCGAACCCGCTGCACAAATCAACGATGGTAATCCGTCTGCCTTCGTTCTCTGGCTTTTCGAACTCTTCGTCGACAAACTTGAGCATTCTTGCAATTACCGGCGCTGACTCGTTAAACTCTTTCGCGACTCGATCGCCTTTCACCGTTCGCGTCCACACGGACAACGGGAAATCCACTTTCCACTTTTTCACAATCTCAGTCGCTTTATCCACCAAGTCTGGGTACATTTTCCCGACCGGCATGTGCTTCAGCTCGTACTCGATGAATTCCGGCGTGTTTTGCTTGTGTGGATTGAGCCACGCTTTCTTCTTCGTGCTTTTCTTTTCGCCGCCGAAACCGCTCGTCGTGTTCGCGCTGCTAAAGCCGTCGTTGTTCTTGTCTCTCATTCCATTCTTGATGGTTTCCGTGAGAGACGAACTGATATCTTTGGCGCCGATGCATTTATCAAAGCTGTCGTTGCTCGGGAGATTTTCCACGGCATCGTCGAAAGGATCTTTCTCCTCCTCCCGTCTTCCCGGAGAGGAGAACAGAGAGCACTGCCTCTTTGTAGAAGATGTCGCGCCCATATCTAATACACTTTGTTATTTTCCCTAGAAAGAAGTGCAGTCTGAAAACAGTTAAAAACCTCTTATTAATAAATAACATTTTTTATCATCATCAATCCCACGGCTCGCGTTTGAACGCGAATCCGAGCGTTTCGCAATAACTCCTCAGCTTCATCTCGTACTTTTGAATTACCAATCCTCGCTTTTTACACCTCTCTTTGCACTCGAAGACTTCCTCGAAGAATTTCGGGTCGAGCGCTGCGAGCTCGGCTTTGAGCTTTTGGTTTTCCCGCTCGTATTTTAGAAGCGTTTCGGCAATTTCGAGCGTTTCGAGTTGTTGTTGCTTTTCCGCGTTATGAAACGCTTCTTCTTTGCTGTGCACGGATGATTGGACGGTTTCGAGTTCCTCTTGAATTCGTTTGGTTTCCACGCGGCTCGATTCGAGTTCTTTTTCTCGGACGACGAGGTGAGAGGAGAGGTCTAACTTTTCTTTTTGCGCGAGCGCGGCTTGCTTTTCGAATTTTTCGATATCGAGTTCTAAACGCTCGATTTCCTCGGCACTCGATTTCGTTTCTTTGTCGAGAGCGAGTTGTAGCTTTTTTGTTCGTTCGGTCGCGCGGTCGAGTTCGACTTTCAACGTTTCGTGTTCGTACAAATCCACCGTTCGCTGCAATTGGTCTTGAAGCTTTTCGATTTGGAATCTCAAATCGGTCGTTTCCTTCTGCAATCTCGTGTTCTTTTCCATGGCTTTACTCGCTTTTTGTTTCATTTTCTCCAACGATTGCGTGGTTTCTGAGAGTTCCTCGCGACTGTCGTCTCGTTCGCGTTCGAGTTGGCGCACTTTCTGTCGCAAAGAAGACACCGCTTCGCGCATCAATCGTTTATCTCGTTCTTCTTTTTCCTCCGCATCGCGTCGAATGTGTTCTACGGTTTCTTCTCCTATGCGCTTAGACTTTTCAACGGTACGTTGAAGCCGTTTCGTTTCGTCCTTTAGTTCGTCGCGCTCTTTCACGGTTTTCGAAAGCACTCTCGATTGCGCCTCGCACTTCGCGGAACAGGCGTCGTACTGCGCGCTCTTCACCGACAAGTCTCTTCTCAACTGGTCCATGGCGATTTTAAACTGCGCGCGAGCGTCCCATCTGTTTAATGTTTCTTCTCTCGTTAGCGCCATGGCGTTTTCGTTCTGGTCATCTTCGTATCCGAGAATGCGTTTCGTTTTCTCAACCGTTTGCGGCGGCGGCATTCTACTTTTACCGCTCCCTAATCGATACGCGCTCCCTTTCTTTGCCGGCGAGGATGGCGACACCGATGTTCCGACGAGAGACGTGAACGAGGACGTTGGTGGTTGCATCATTAAACGCTCGTTTAATACCATCTGTCGACTTTCCATCTCTTCGTTTCTTTCTCTTTCCTTCGCCAACATCTTTTGCAACTTTCGAATTTCTCTCCTGCTTTCTTCCAAATTATCCGAAAGCGCGTCCGACTGCGTCTCCAACGCCAACGCGCGATGCTGTGCTCTTCGCAACGCTTCTTCGTGTTGTTCTTTTTCGTACAAGTCCGCCTCGCGCTTCTTCGCGTTCACGATCGCCCTCTTCTCCTTCCTCGGCGTGCTAAAAAAATGTTCCCCTTCGATCATCTGGTCGTCGTCGTCGTCGTCGCCGCCACCGGTATCTTCGTCCTCCTCGTTCGCGCGAGCGAGTCGAAACATCTTCTTCATCTTCGCATCATCATCATCATCATCCAACAAAAGTGGTAATAAATGTCCATCTCTTTTCCTCGCATCACCTTTTTCCAGCATCTCGATGCGTTTCACGAACTCCATCTCCACCTCTCGCATCTCTTTGGACAGGATTAAAAACTCGCGCTTTTGCTCCTCGACCTTTTCTTTCAACAGTTCGTTCTCTCGCTCTTTCCTCGAATACTCATAATCTTCATCGTTTCTCTTTTCAGCAGTCACCAAAGCCCTTTCTAACGCGACTTGTAAAATCTTGCACAAATGCATCATCAAAACGACATTCTCCTGGTCCGAGACGTTCGCATCCGCGCGTATTTCGCACCTTAACACTCGTTTCGCGAGCGCATCGATCGGATGATTTCGGGACCACATCGGGGAGAAATTATTCAAAAATTTCGGAGTCGCCTTCGTGTCTTCGTTCGAAACGTACTCGTCGTCATCATCGATTGTGGGGTAAAAAAGATGATCCGCTAACGCTACCATTCCGTCGACGTCAAAGTCCAACACGTCGTCCCAGGGCATCTTTTCTTTTTTTAAAGGTTTTGATGCGAGCATCATCTCTCTTTTTGCGTCTCTTTCTGGGGGAGTTTTAGGGGAGTTTTTAGGTGAAATGCACCAGAATAACTCCGACGCGGAGATGACGACGCAGGAGGTAGAGGAGGAGGAGGAAAGTTTGACGTTGAAGAGGACCAAAAAGATAAAGATAAAGAGGACGTTCGATTTCTCGAAATATAAAACGCGCAAGATTGCGCTCGAACTCGCGTATTGCGGTGCAAACCATTTCGGGTTTTCCAGTCAAGGCTGCGTGCAAGCCTCCTCCGAGAACACTACGAATGCGAAGAACAACAGTCACATTCGAACGATCGAAGGCGCTTTGTTCGAGGCTTTGAAAAAATGCAGACTGGTGGACCCATCGAAGGAGATTTTCGGGGAACCGTCCGTGGATTACAGTCGGTGTGGGCGGACCGACCGAGGGGTGAGTTCGATTGGGAACGTGGTGAGTTTGAACGTGAGGTGTAAAGGGGTTGGCGGCGGCGGCGGCGGAGAAGACGAAGAAGACGACGAAGACGGTGAAAACGGAGAGGAGATTGATTACGTCGGTAATCTGAATCGAGCGTTGCCGGACGACGTGAGAGCGTTGTGTTGGTACGCGGTGCCTGATGGATTCAGTTCGAGGTTTAATTGTACGAGTAGGCGGTACGAGTATCATTTCACGAGAGTCGTGCGACAAAATCTCGCACCGCCGCCGCGAGGAGGAGAAGAGGCTGGAAAATGTGAGCCGGAGGAGATTCTCGACGTGGAGAGGATGCGAGAGGCGTGCGAGAAGTTGGTCGGAACGCACGATTTTAGAAATTTTTGCAAGATGAACGTGAAGGATTGTCGCGATTACACGAGGCACATAAAAGAGTGTCGCATAGAAAAGAAGAATACGGAACGGACTACCGGTGCGCTTTTGCGCGAGACGGATTGGGTCTTGATCATCGAAGGAAGTTCGTTTTTGTGGCACATGGTGCGTTGCATCGCGGCGGTGCTTTTCCAAGTTGGTTTGCGAGCGGATGCGCCGGACATTATCGACGAGCTTCTCGATTTAACGAAAACGCCGCGAAAACCGTTATACGCGATGGCGCCAGAACATTCGCTCGTTTTAGTCGGGTGCGAGTACGACGACTCTGTCATAAATCCTGGCAAGAGAAGAGTATCAGAGGAGGCTCGGCAAGGCTTGGAAATGCACGCGTTGGCGGCGGCGAGGATGCATCGATTGAAAGCGAGCTTGTGGGAGGAAATCGGAGGAAGGGCGCACTCGCCGGTGAAGGAAGATGCCGATACTCCTTCTCATAACGTTAAGCGAAGCCGCGAATTAACCAGAGGCTTACTCTCATCGACCAACTACGGCACAGCAGCTGGTGAACCGAAAGGCGAGCCGGTGAGCTTAAAGAAACGCTCGACGGAGAAGACGTACGATGAAAGAATAGCAGACCTGAACGCGAAAAACGAGCGCAAGAAAACTACTGAGGCCAGATGACGCTAATAAATACGCCGCAGCTACTAGCATATAAATAAAATATATTACAACACGTTTGCGCAAATACTATACAAAACGAACATCTCCCCACTGCTCTTCTTCTTTCACCGCGACGGCTCTGGCGCGAGAAGCGCCTCCGGCGCCGCTCGCTTCACGCGTTTCCTTAACTTCCCGTCGCCGTCCACCCGTTTCCGTCCGCTCTCTGATTGCGCCAGCATCACCAGCACTCTCTTCGCCCCCAATTTGACGTCCTCGTCCGTCTCCTTCTCTTTCAATTCGCACAAATTCAAAACCACCTCTAACATGCCTTTCTCCACGCACTTCTTTGCCGTATTGTACGTACTATCAGGAAACGTACTCAACACCCATTCGCTTCTCCACAAGCCTCGTTTGCGCATGAAATTGCTCTCGTGTTCCACCATGTACACCGCGGAGTTTATCATCCCGTCCGAGACGATTGGAAACGAGTAATACCCGATGTATATCGATGCGAACGCGGAGGAGAACGCGAGCAATCGGTTCCTCGTTTTCGATTGCGCGGAGGACATGGGGAACTGCGAGACGAGGAGTTCTTTATGGTACGCATCATTGTTCATCGTTCTCCTTCGAAAAACACGCGCACTTCGAACGCAACGACCTGAGACATCAAAGCCACCTTTTCCTCCTCCTCTTTTCGCGAGGAAAAGGAGGAGAGACATGTGATGCGCGCGAGTTGAAAGCGCAGTTTTCGTGTGAGGAATGCGGTCACATTTCCCCCAGATACAATACCTCACTTTGCAATAAACACTGTACGAGAACGATGACGAGTTCGTTCGCGAAATCGAAGCGCGCGCTTCTACTTTTGCTGGTATATTCCGCCTTTATCTTTTCCGCCTCTTCTTCTTCGTCTTCGTCTTCTTCTGTTCGACTCTCGACCGCAACATCCCGGGAAGGAATGTTCGGAAAAACGTTCAAGTGGGAAACTTGCGAAGACGATGCAAAAAAAGACGACGACATCGAAGATAAAGAAGGAAAAGACATCGACTTAACCTCGGTCGCGTTAAACCCAGACCCGGTGAGAACCGGCGGCACCGCAAAGTTTATTCTCAGAGGGAACGTAATGGCAGATTCCATTCCGACGACGTCCGTGATTGACGTGCAGATTTTGTACCAAGGCGTGCCTTTGTACACGGATACCTTGTCCTTGTGCGAAACGATACGCGCGGACGAAACAGATCCTTCGCAGCCGACGAAATGTCCGATAGAGAGAAAAACGAATGATGATGATGCGAATGCGACGACAGTGGTGACAATGGAGTACGACGCGGCGGTTCCGGAGTTAGCGCCGAGCGGCGAGTTTGAAGCGCGGTTGGTCGGGAAGAGGACGGAAGCGGCGACGAGAGGGGAGGTGTTTTGCGTGAAGGCGACGTTAAGAGTGAAAGGTCCGTTTTGAGAAAAGAAGAACGAATCATCATCACGGAGAAAGTAGCAAAAGTACTCGGAAGGATGCGGAGGAGGAGGAGGGAGAGAGTGTGGTGCGTAGAATTTTGTATATAATAAAGCGTTCGATTGAATACTAGTCGACGTATAGAACGAATGAAGTCTTAAGTCACTTCCAGAACAACAACTCCGAGAAAACAACTCCGAGAACCACTTTTCCCCCCCCTGTATTCGTATTCTCTCTCGCAAAAGTGTACACGTTTCGCCCGAAATACGAACTCTATTTTACGCGATGCGTTTGTACAGTTTTATAAAATTCAAAGTTGTAACAAACTCCACTTTTCTCTCATCTCATCATCAATCACGCGCGACGAAATGAATGAGAACGAGAACGACGTCGAGAAAAAAAGAATCAAAGCTTTACACTCTGAACTCGAATCGCTGCTTCGTTTGCATGTTCACACCGAGTGGGTGGAGAAGTGTTTTCACGCTTTAAAAGGAGAAGAAGAAGAAGGTATCAAAGACGACGAATGGTTCTTGTCGCGCACGTACGACCAGTTCATGTTCGCGGACGTGAACGTCGCCTGCCACGGCTCCACGGTTTTGGAGAAAGAGGATTTAGAAAACATGCACGAGACGATCGTGAAAGGTCGGTTCGTAATGCAAATAGACGAGCTCGTGGACGTCGGGAAACCGTTTGCAAGTCGGTACGAGAATAGTACTAAAAATGGTCCAAATTTTCAGGCGAGGTGTTTAAAAATGAACGCGACGGATGGGAAGCGCAGATACGTGTTGTACGAGTATTCGGCGATACCGCAGTTGGACGCGGTGGAAACAAAGGCGGGGTGTAAAGTCGCCTTGATAGATCCGAAGGTCGTCAATGGGTGTTTGTACGTGGATAAGGAGAGGTTAGTCGTGTTGGGCGGGCAAGTGACGCGGTTGGAAGCGGCGAGACAGAGGATGTTGAAGAAGTGGAGGGAGCCGAATAGGCCGGAGGAGTTGACCGGCGAGAGCGCGAATAGGAGAGAGGCGTGCGAGAAAGTGGCGTGGGGGAGAAGCGGTGGCGCGGCGCAAAATCAGCAGCAACGAGAACAACAAGAACAAGAACAACGACGACGACAGGCGCCGCGAAATCCTCCTCCGCAGCAGCAGCAGCCGCCGCGACGGCATCGTCAACAAGAACAACATCAGCAAAATAGAAACGGAATCATAGAACTAGACTTGGACGATGACGATGACGACGACGCACCGGACGAAATTGAAGTTATTCCAAACACGCAACTTGACGAGGATAGCATGGAAATAGAAGTCGAGGAAGAAGAAGAAGAAGAAGAGGAAGAAGAGGATGTGCAAGTCCCGCCGGGGGAGCGACCTTCGCGTCGCAAACGCGTCATTCTCTCTTCTTCCGAGGACCAAACGCAAACAACGCAAAGTAACAAAAACAACAACAAAACATCCGTCGATGCACCGACCACGGCGACAACAACAAACACCAACTCCACCAATCGAAGTTTATCCGCGTTTACGCAATCCGAGGAGTTCCGCATCGCCGTCGAGGTTCAAAAGAACGCTACCAATGGTCTCTGGTCGTACATATCTTGCATCAAACGCCTTCGCCGAGCTAAAGTTGGTAAACCTGACGATACGCGAACAATCGTGTTCAACTTGCTCGCGTGGATAACCCGCGTCGATTCCATCGCGCTCAAATCGAACGGCAAAGGCGGCTATAAATGGCGCGCAAAAATCCAGCTCCAAGATTCCACCCAATACCTCTCCGTATGGATCAAACACGACCATCTCGACCCGTTCACGGAATGTACCGTGGACCAATACGCGTCACTCTCCGAACCTGAACGCTTAAACGTCCAAAAAACGTTCCAGAAAAACTGCTTCCAATTCTGCGGCGTCGTCTTGGTCGAGGCTTTGAAATACGAGCGAGAAAACGAAGACATCCCGTCCATACTTTCCATCTTACACGACGGGAAGTTGAAGAAGAATCTGTTGACGGCGTTAGAGAACAGATGCGAGAAGACGCCGTTCGTTTAGTTCAGAGACAAAAGTCTTCTTCAAAGTCGACAAGTCGTCGCCAAAAGGCGGATGTAGTAGATACGCGCTTTAATATTCTTTAGGGGACACCAACACCAAACCACTCGATATTCTCTTCACTAAAAAGCTGCGCACAAACACAACAAAACACCATGGTTTCGGTCGGTTCTTCTCTCTTTGAGATTTCCGGTCTTTGGTTCCAGCTCTTCGCCATTCTCCCACTCGCGATTCTTTCTAAAATCAGTCTTCTCGTCGCGTCTCTTTTCATGTGTGTCGTTTCCGGCGTGGACGGAATGGATTCGATTCGACGGATGGTGTTGGACGCGATCGAACGCATCGTCAACCCGAGCGACTCTCGCGCGAGAAATAAGAAGACAACAAAGAAAGGAAAGAGAATAGGTAAAAGTGGGAAACGCGCAGGTGGTGGTAAAAACGGTGGATCGGACGACGAGGACGACGACGGGCCGTTTTTTACCGACCCGTCCATCTTACCCACGCGGTTCAAACACACGTGCAACGGAGACGTGGAGTTACAGTTGCGAAAATACGAACGACACGTCAATTTTAAAAACGAGGTGAATTTCGAGACGATTTTGTGCCGAGCGTGCCCGAACTACGCGAGTGTGAAAGAGAACTACGGCCACGCGTTCCACGGAGTCACGAAAACTGGTCACGTGTTACAATTAGAGCGACCGTCTGGGTGGCAAAAACTCGTCGACGCGATGAAAGCGAGAGGGTTCGAGAGCGATCCGACGACGCCGGTGAAAGAACACATCGCGTTCGTGACCACGTACGCGTTCGATAAAGTGGACACGAGACCGTGGCCGGATGGGAAGATCACTCGGATCGTCGATGTCTCCCAATTTAGCGCGGGAGAGTTGAATTTAGAAGTTTTGGGATTTCTGAGGCAAATGGCAAAGTTCGGAAGCGCGTTTTTATGCGAACGACACGGCAAAGTGTACTTGTGTAAACCAAGCCCGACGTTTAGGTTCGTCTACGCTTTAGTCGCCCCGTTAGCCTCGACGAAAACGTTAGATAACGTGTTCATTTTAGATAGCGTGGAAGAAATGCGCGCTAAGATAAGCGAAGAGATTGATTTGAAGCACGTGCCGAAAGAGTTTGGCGGCGATTGCGAGTGCCCGGGCGGATGTTGGTTCGGGCATCCCAGCGAGAAGGCTTTGAACGCGTTCGCGAGAAAGTTGAACGGGGAAGAGGAGGAGGAAGAAGAAGACGTGGTAAAAGAAAAGGACGACCAAGAGAAAACGACGGAGAATACTAATGGTGCTGCGAAAAACGCATCATCTCTGCCTGGCGTGTAATATTATTGGATTGGATTTCATTTTTTCGCGGCGGTCGGCGGCATCACAAATACTCCTTTCTTCTCCATCTCTCTCTCTTTTTTACTCTTCTCTTCGTACTCTTGAATCTCCTCCGGCGACCACCCGGCGTATACGTCACCATCCGGCGCCTCTTTCGCGACTAAAGCGGCAATCTCGTGCGGTTCCAACCCTTCGAACGGATCCGATTCTTCCTCCTCCTCGTCTTCGAGACTCCCGCCGCGTAAACTATCCGTCCTCGGATCGTACTCTCGATTCCCCACGAACGATCGTCCTTCCAGCGCTCGCGCCATCGCTCTTCTGTTTCTCTTCAACTTCATCTCTCTTTTTTCCGTCTCGTCTTTCTGTTCGAACTGTTCTCGCACTCGATTCGAGGCGATTAACAAGACGCAAAACGCAAAGACGAACCAATACAGTTTGTGCCACCACGGCGTGGGGCCTTCTTGGCGAGGCGAAGAAAGCACCGCGCGCTCCCACGGAAACATCATCCCGGCTAAAGGATTACTCGTGGATTCGTCCCCCGTCTTTTCTCCTCCCTTGTTGACCTCCTTCGTCTTTTTCTCGTCGTCTTTTGCGGCGGCGGAAGAAAACGCGCGTCCTGTTGTTCCTTCAAAGTTTTGCATCATCTCGCGCCTCCATTTTCCCCTAAAACAACTTCCTTCTCGCAAAGCGAGATTTTGAAACGACGAAGAAGCGAAAGAGCTACTCATAATTCTACTGCTATAACTACCACAACTACTACTACTACTCGCTCCTCCCGAGGACATCAGTCTCTGCCTTTTTAAAGCAAACTCGACCACCAAAGATGCGCACTTCTTGCCCCGAGACATGTCTTTCTTTCGTTCGTTCGTTCTCACCTTTTTTTCCATTTTCGTCGGCTCCTCCAAAAAAAAAGAGTTTAGGGTTCTATAAAAACCCTAAACAATTTTTCTTCAATCTCTCTCTCTTTCCTTTGCCGCGGGGAATAAAATTCTCCCACAAAAAAGTATACACACACACACGCAGTAACCAAGCTTTGACACACGCAGAGGAGCGGAGAGCAGAAAGAGGAGGACGACAATGAGAACAACATCAGAGGATGCGCCTTTGTTGTTGTTAGATACCGTGGCGTCTTCATCGTCGTCGTCATTAGTTTCGATGATGCGCTTAAGAAATCACAACATTGGAAAGGTCTCCTCTGGCGCCGCGGTTGTTGTGTTCTCGCTTTTGCTCTTCTCCGTACTGGCAGTGACGAAAACGGAGGACCATGAATTGAGCGGCAAAGGAAGACGCGGGCTGGTTATGCTCGGTGGTGGTCACCATACTCACCACAACCACGAAGGATCGTCGTCGGCGTTGACGTCGTCTGTATCGTCTGAGAAGAAACAGAAGACGAGAAAAGGCACGAAAACTCTGCACAAGCAGGAGAAGCCGTCTTCAACGCTGCGCCTCGGGAAGAAGAAGCACAAGCAAACACACAAACGCGAGGAAAATCCAACGTGTCCGCAAACGTACATCCGAATTACGAACACGAACGTGAAAGATAACGGTGAATTTGAGGACGGGAGCGAGTTGGCGTACAAACTGGAATACGAAGAGTCCTCTCGAGAGTGCGAGGAAAAATGCAACGCGGAAGCCGCGTGCGTCGGCTTTGTGGATTACCAGGACACGTACCCAAAGTATTGCGAGTTTAAAACCGCCGTGGATGGGGACGATATGGAAGATTACATCGGGAGAGACTCGTATAAGAAGTTGGAGGTGACGTCTTATTACGTGCCGCATTTCAACAAGTGGGTGCCGGCGCACGAAAGCGACGACGAGGCTGCCGGGTACGAAAAGTTTGTCTACGAAGAATCCGCGGAGGAGTGCGAGGAGATTTGCACGGAATCGGAAACGTGCGAGGCGTACGTGGACTATAAGGAATCAAAGACGCCGTATTGCACGTTCAAGACGAAGGATTACGTACAATCGGTGTTGGATACGCCGGCGAAGGATTTGTACTCGAAGAAGATCTGCGTGCCCGGGCAGCCAGTCGGGAAGGAAGTTTTGGAGGAGTTTGAAGAGAAACCGGAAGAAGAGGAGGAAGAAGAGGAAGATTCATCAGATTCTGAAGAAGAAGAAGAAGATGATGATGATGAAGAAGACGAAGACGCGCAACTCGCGGCGATGAAGAAAGAAGCCATCGAGAAGTTTTTGAAACACAAGAAAGAAACGAACGCGTTTAAAGAAGCCATCGCGGCGGCGAAAGCGAAGAACGCGAAGACTGCGAGCAGTTCTTCATCGACGAATGGTGGACACTCGAAGAAGCCAACGTGGGTGAAAGTCGTCGACGACGACGACGAAGAAGACAGCAACGGGGAGAATGAACCAAAAATCAAAGCGGTTTTGAGCGGCAAAAAGAAGAACAAAAACGAACAAGAAGAACAAATCGAGGACCTCTCTTCTTCGAGCAAATCGACAAAAAAATCCGCGCGATTGGCGCAATCCAAACTGACCAACTTCGGCGAAATCGCCAAAGAAAAAGCGAAGAAAGAGGAAGCGCTCGCGTACGCCAAGAAGTTGTTTGAGCACGAGAAGAAAGTCAAAGCTGAGCTCGCGGAGAAGGAAGCGCGAGAGGCGGCGGAGGCGAAAGCCGAGGCGGAACTAGAGGCTAAAAAAGCCGCAATCAAGGCAAAGAAAGAAGCCAAAGCGAAAGCGAAGAAAGAGGCGGAAGATAAAGCCGCGGCGGAGGAAAAAGCCAGATTGGAAGAGGAGGAAAAGAAACGGCTGGAAGAGGAAGAGTACAAGAAAAATTGGGCGTCCAGATGGATGGCGAACATCGAGGCGAGAACGGAAAAATTAGCCGCGAAGAAAGAGGAGAAGAAGATGAAAGAAACCAGCGCGTTAGGCGGTGGATTCAGAAATTTCGTCTCTAAAGTCTTGCCATTACGCACGTGGGAGAAGAGCACGCCGACGGCGTCGACGACGACGAACAACAACGTCGTCGAATCCGCCGCCTCGCAGCCGCAACAATTCCAACAACAGCAAAAGCAGGCTTTCTCGGCCGTCGCCGAGGTTCCGGATGGACGACCAACTCGCGACTTATCCGACGACGTCGCCATGCGAATGTCCAATCCATAAAAAAGGAACAGTATTATTACGTTTTATCTTCGCGAGCGATTGTTTTGTACATGTTATAATAGCCACATATCCGATGTTTAGTTAATACCTTACGATACTTTACGCTTGAATACGAGTTCATTCCAAAGCGGACAGACAGTTATTTTTCTTCATTCTTTCTCCTCTCTTCTCTCTCTCTCTGCGGCACACGATGCGACTACTCCCTCGCATCAAACAATAACACGCTTAATAATGTTGTCTTCGTCTTCTCGAAAAGAAGAAACAATCATCGAAGACGACGTCCTCGCGGAACAACGACGCGAGTCCGTCGTGTCCACGTTCCTGGCGCAAAAGCGAGCGGATTTGCAAAAGCTGCGAGACTATTCCACCGATTTCCGAGGGCTGAGAGACATCCACTCGGCGAGACTGTTTCCGCTCTCCTCGTCGAACGAGTCCGTTGGCAAGTTTAGCGCGGATCTGGGATTGTTCTTTGACACGTTAGTGTCGATTGGCGTTTTGTGCGTCGTTTTGAGTTGTTTGACGTTGCACGAGATTGCGATTGACGTGGAAAAATCGAAACTCTCCGGCGAGTACAATGTGGAAGTTTTTCGGACGAGTTCGTCGACGTCGTCGTCGTCTTCATCGTCGTCGTACGAGTGTTGGAAAAGCTATTACTCGAACGCGGCGAATTTCGTGCTGCGCACGACGCCCGGGTCCAAGTGCGAAGACGCGAAAGCGAGGAGCTTTTACAACTGCCCGACGACGTGTAAATACACGGCGAGGGACGAGGCGGAGTACGACCAATTTTTTACGGGAACGATGACAGAGAGTGCGGTGTGCGATATGATTTTACCGTGCGAGTTTGTGGACGAGACCGTTACCCCCATGTGTTGCGATGAAAGCGCTTCGCCAGAGCTCGACACGAAACCGTCCTTAGACGTGGGCGTTTTTATCGTCGAAATTTTAGTCGTGTTGGCGTGCACCATTTTTGACGCCGTATATCAAAAAGTGCAATCGGACAAGTTTTTAAAGTACGACATGGAAACGATGACGGTTGGAGATTATTCCGTGTTGGTCAGATTTCTGAATAAAGACGCCACGAGAGAGGAAGTCGGGGAGTTTTTTACCCACTACGGAGAGGTCGCGAATACAGTTTTGATGAAAAACGTTTGCAAGCTCGTGGAATGCGAAAGAGAACTGTGCCGTTTGCGCTTGAGTCGCGCGGAGATAGCGGCGAAGATGAATGCGAAAAAAGAGCCGCAGAAAGGGAGAGCGAAGAATTCTCCTCTAGGAAGATTTCTCTACAGACTGTTGATATTGCGAGGTAGACGAGCGACGGTGGAAAATTTAGTCGCGTTGGACGAGAGAATAGAACAAATGAGGGAGAAAATTCGCGAGATTGAGAAATCGAAAGTTTTAGAGGAAAACACCGGGCAAGCGATCGTTACGTTTAATTACGAGGTGAGCGCGTCGGCGTGCGTAGCTGATCATATTTCAGATGTAGAAGAGTGGTTCGTGCGAAAGCTTCGCAAGGAACCGGATGCGCCAAAGTTTCGAGGAACAACTGCAATTGTCGTCGAAAGAGCGCCGGAACCTTCCGACATTATCTGGAGAAACATGGGATTTAACACCAAAGGTGGTAACGACGATGGGAGTCACAATAGTTTGCTCAGGAATAGACACGTGCACGCGTTCTTCATCATGACTGGAAGTCTCGTTGCGTTTTGCCTCGCGCAATGGTACGCCGAACGGTGGAGGACGCAAATAAGGTTGGACATTCTCAAGAAAACCGCCTTGAGCGGCGGTGAAGTATCAATCTCAGATGCCGACCAGAACGTCTTGCAAGTGCTGAAAATCACGTCCGCGTTGACCATTTCGCTCATCAACGTCATCTTGACGCAAATCGCGAAGGCGGTCAACCACTACGAGCGCTACAAATCGCACTCCATGGCGAACACGATGTTATTGGGAAAATTAGTATTAGTACACGCGTTGAACACCTGTGCGATTCCGATTTTGGTGACGCCGTGTGGTAAGTCTGATGGCGATTGCGAATGGTACACGTCTGGTGGGTTAGTCGACCAAGCGTTTTATTTGCAATTGTTCAACATTTTTACGCCACATTTACTGATTTTAGGGCAATTCATCTTCTCGCCGGGGTACTTTGTGAGAAAATTTCTTGCGCCGTTTGCCAAGACGCAAGCGACGATGGATTATCTGTACTCGCCGCCAGATTTCCCGTTGGCGGAGATGTACGCGCAGTGTTGTAAAACGTTCGCGATGGCAAACTTATACGGTCAAGCGTTACCGATTGGCTATTTATTAGCGGTTGGCGCTTTCATTACGCAATATTGGGCAAACAAGTACACGACGCTACGAATCTCACGTAAACCGCCTAGATTGATGATGTCGTCCACGTATATGGTCTCCAGCGTGATTAAACTCACGACTTTAGCAAACATTTTGTTCGGATATTATTTTTTTTACCGAACAAATACGGATTCAAATTTAGGGACCGCTCGATTGTGGACGCTCTTGGCGATTTGGATCGCCGAGGCGGTCATGCCGACCAGATTCACTTTGGGTGTGGGGAAATACGCGGAACAGTTGAGTGAAGTGGCGAAAGGTAGGAAACAATTTGAGCAACGAGGCACGTTTGGGCAACCGTACGTGTCTCTATTGTGCATGGACGAGCAATCGACGATGTCGATATCCGAGGCGGAGACGAAATCCTCGGCGTCCACGCCACCTGTATCGCCGAGAAAACACTTCTTTCAAAGCGCGTTGGGGAGTTTTGCGTTTTCTCAGCGTCAGCGCCCGTCGTCTGACGAGTGTGACGACCAAAACGAGATGAGAGAGGTGGAAACCATTATTAGCGAAGCCGGCATCGATCTAGAGTCAGAGTTGATGGAAGAAGTTGAACACGTTTCGGAAGATAGCGATAGCGATGAAAAAGAAGAAGAAGAAGAAGAGCGACATGTCGCCTCAGATAGCGTAGAAGAAGGAAAAATAGAAACATCTGAACTGGAAGAACACGAGATACGACACAAACGACCGTCGGCGAGAGCTATTACCACAACCAGTCCCAGCGCCGCATCGGCGGACAAGAAACGTCTCGAAAAGAAACGCCGGGCGATTGCGAAGGTTTTATTGGATATGGAACGCGCCGCGTTATCGCCGCAATACGCCCCGGACGCTTTAGCCGTCATACCAAACTTGTCGCGAGATGACTTCGCGAGATATTTAAATTACCTTAGTTGCATTTCGCGATGTTCGGCGGACACGCTCGCGCATTCGGCTCGATTGGAGATGTATCATCCACCGGTTCCGAACGAGTTAGACGAGACCATCTTGTTCGATCTGTTCGTCAAAGAGTATCAACTATTTAACACCGTGTTGGAATCCAACAACGCGTTACTCCCCGGTCAGCGGCCTTGGTCGAACGCGGTGAAGACGATGAGAGCCGTTCGCGCTCTTCCCGAAATTGATTGGAAAGTAGAGATGCTGCGAAGGTACAAAGAGAGCCAGAAACGCGCCACGCCGAGTTGGAGAGAGTTTGATTGATACTACATATAAATACATACACGCGCAAAAAATACAACTTCCTATAACTGCACCGTCGCATCATTTTATCACGCTATTCATCGGCAAAAACCAACTCTCCGCCTTGGCTCTCGCCGCTTCATTCGCGTCCGCTCTCGCCTTCATCCGCTCTCGACTACAAATAGTCTCCGCTCTTAACACGGAACTCCCGAACACTTTCGGCCGAAACTTTTCCGCCGCTCGCGCGATTCGTGCCTCTCGCTCCTCTTTTTCCTTCGCTTCTTTCGTTTTCATCTCGTACCTGTGCCTCGCAAAATCCATATCGCGTCGCCTTCTCGCCAGCGCTTCCAAAGGCGAACAGATTTTGTGAGAACTTTTACTCTTCATCGCTTCCAACGAAGAATTTCTCTCCCTCTCGGAATTCCTCCTTTTCCTCTCTTCTTCGCGCTCTGAAATTCGTGCCTTCCTCGCTTTTCGGTCTTTCCTCTCCTTTTCTTTCGCCGCCTTCGTTTGCTCCTGCTCTCTCTTCATCCTCGTTTCCTTCTCCTGTTTCGAATTCAATTCTTTTTCCCGGCGCCATTTTAAGACGTCGAGCTTTCGATTTTGATTTTGATTATTAAAAGAAGAAGAAGAAGAATGTAACAGAAGCGGTAACACTGGTTTCGACGAGGACGCGATGCGCTGTCGGCGTATGCGTTCGGCGAGCTGGGAGACGTATTCGTCTTCGATCATTTTAGTCTTGTTCAGTAAGCTGTTCAGTAGGGGAAATTTTAACGTTTGGCTGTCACTCGAAAGTATGAAAATTGATACAAAAGCCTTGAGGATGTCGAGAGAGCGCTCGAACATTCTAAAATCTTCTCTCTCAACTGCTACTCTTTTACAACGGTCGCACTGTTACTACTACTACTACTACTACTACACTACTACTCTTTGTTGCCGCCGTCGTCTAAATCGTCTGCAACAATGTCGCCCACGCGACCGAGATCGACGTATTGCGGGGAACGCATTTGCACTTGGTCGAATGTGTCTTTCCAGTGTTTTAAATCCGCTCGTTCTTTAAACTGTTCGACTAACTTTGCGGATATGAACCTTCCGCCGAGGTAATGGCGGCACGAGCTTATGATTTCAGCGAGATGTGAGAGGTCAGAGGAAGCGGCGTCGTGAGCTTTCAGGAAGAGTCGCGCGCGTTGTAGAACGCATTTTTTGGGCGCGGTGAGCGAGACGAGCGCGTCCGGGTGAATGCTGTACTGCGTTGGTCCTTCGTTCACGTCGTCTCCGCTGGGAATATCTACGCTCAATACCGTCGTTCTATCCTTTGTCTTTACCATTCGGATCCTCGACACGGCTTCGAGGACTTGTTTATACGGCTCGCGAGGCTCGCCTTTGAAGGAGAAACCGAACAGAGCGTCGACGACGACGCGATACTCGAGCAGCTTCGGCTTCTCAAAATCCGGTTCCCCATCCCCGTCGACGAGTAAATCTAACTGACCATCTCGTAAAAAACGACATCCCGCGGCTTTACAGGAGTAGTAGAGACCCGTGAAGAGCTTTTCGTTCTTCCAACACCCCCCCGACAACGCCCCCCCAAGCGCACTGTTCAACTTCGGGTGCCAGATGTCCACATCAAACCCTCTCAAGGATAAATGTTTCGCCGCGACTAACCCGTCCCCGCCGTTATTCCCGGGTCCGCACAAGAACAGTATCCTCCGCCTTGGTCTTTCTTCTTCCTCCGCATCCTCCTTCCCTTTAATGAACAACAGCTCCGCATCCAGAACGTCCGCGACTGCCAAACCGGCGAGTTCCATCAGTTGCTCGAGAAACCATCCGTGCTCGGTAAAACGCATCAGAGCGATATCGATTGCCGAGGCCGTCTCCGCGTCCACGTATTTCTTACCCATATTTCGTCTCGTCAAAGTCAAAGTTTTGGACCTCTCGAGCGTCGTCCTCGCATCCTTTTCAGCGCTTTGAAGGTTGTGACACCTTTTCAGTTATAAGATACGTTTTTCCCCTAGAGTTTCGACTTTTTTGCGCGCAAAACGTACGAAGAGAACAACACGCTTTTCGCACACGACTCGACGACGAGAGACGCGAGTGAGGACGATTCAGACGACGCGAACGATGAAACCATCGTCGTGGTATTTTAAATGAGAGGGATTCAGAGGTGATAAGAGGAGGCGAGAGAGACGAAACGTCCCCGACATTGCTCCTTGTAGAAGGCCGCGGAAACATCTCAAGAGAGAGAGAAAATGTCGGAACGAAGCGGAGGATCCGGAAGCGAACGGTCGCAAAAGTTCCGCCAAAGTTTCTTGCGAGAGAATAACAACGGCGAAAAGAATAGCAACAACGCCGCGACGACCGCGGGGTGGAAACGAGAGCGAATCAAACTGTACGAGAAACGATTCCGAAACGAGAAAGAGGATTTGGAGGAGGATTCGGAGACGAATTCGTCTCTGTTCGGGTGGTCGATTTTCAATAGGAGCGGGCATTTTCGAACGACGACGACGACGAGCGGTTTTGAGGGCGAGAACAACGGGAGTGGTAAGTATTCTTCCCGGACGGCGGCGGCGGAAAAGGCGTCGAAGAGAGGTGTTGGCGGCGGATCGAGATGGATTGGGAATTTTCACAAGTACGGCTCCGCGAGAGGGGGAGATGGAGGTGATGGTGGTGGTGATTCGACGACGCCGAGGTCTCCGGCGGGTTCGTCGTCCTCCCCTTCTTCCGTGGGCGGCGGAACGAAGTCGTCGTCGGTTTCGTCGCCGAGGTTAGCCGGGATCGAAGAAGACGCCATACACAATTTTATCGACGAAGAGGAGGAGGAGGATTTGCTTTTTGAGGAAGGTAGAGAAACTATGAATAACACGAACGAAAATACAAGGACGAAGAAATCTTCGATGCGACCGCCGACCGCCGCCGGCGCCGGGGGATCGTCCTCGCCGAGAGAATCGGACGGGAAAACGTCTGCAAAATCGGTCACGTTTGGTTTGCCGAAGACGATGAGCGAGAAAGAGCAGAAACGATACGAGCGAAAGAGAGCGAAAGAGATGTCCAAGTATTTAGAAGAAACGACGAAAGCTTTGTATAGCGAGGAAGAACTAAATCAAAACGACGGCGACGATAAGAGTTCATATTTTTCTTCCTTGTTCTTTCGAGATTTTGACGGTTCGTCGGGATTTGGATGCCTCCCGAGAACGGCGGTCGTGTTCGCGATGATAGCGAAAGGTTCGTTTGCGTTTGGCGGCGTTTCATACGCTTTGTTCGATCCGAGAGGGAATGCAAAAGTCTTTGGCGATATAGATAACGAAGACGACGGGAATGACAACGCGTTTCGAGCGATTGCTTTATTCGGAGGCGTTCTCGGGGCGATTTTGAGCGGGTATTTGTCCGATCACGCGATTGGGAGGAAAACCGTGCTATCGCTTTCTCCCGGCATAGCGGCGACGTTGTGGTCGTTTTTCTTTGGCGTGAGTAATTCAAACGGTTCGCTGTGCGACGCCCCACCGTTCGTGCCGGTATTATTCGCGTGCTTGTCTGGTATGACGTGCGCGTCGTGGTACTCGGTCGCGCCTGTGTTGTTGGCGGAAACGGCGCCGGCGCAGATTCGAGGACGCGCGTTTGTTCTGTGCATTGGTTTAGCATCTATTTTAGGCGCGTTCACGATTGGCGAGATACTCAAATTGATCCAACCAGACGACGGTTCGAGCGATAAGTTCTACGTCGTTTTGCTAGTTCTTGCATTCATGGTCACGTGCATGGGCACGTTTATCGCCGCGATTGAATCGCCCAGATGGCTCCTGTCCAGAGGCAGAGTCATCGACGCGCAACACTCGTGCGCGAAAATGAACGGCTCCAACGCTATTGATTCGTTGCATGAAATGCAGGACATCAAAACAGATTTAGATCGAACGTCGCCGGAAGGTAGTACCTCGCGATTTCTCTGGTTCGACTTAATCTCAAAGACCAAACTTTCGTTAGCGACGATCGTGTGTTCCTGCTTGATCGTGATTCAAACCTTTGGCACGTCTTCATTCTATATGTTCACGTATGATGAAACGGATGAAGGGGTGAACAACGCGTACTTGTACGCGTATTTATCCATGCTCGTTGGCATAGTCGTATGCGCGTTTCGGGTGGACGAAACGAAGAGCGGCGGATTTCTACCGCGCGGACGCAAAAGTTTGCTCGTGGCGTCTTTTTTCATTTTGGCGTTGGCGAACGGCGTGCGGTTCATCGTCGCCGTCGTGGACGATGACGGTGATATCGACGAGGACAGTGTGAAGGATGTGAAAGCGTCCGTAATTGTATTCTGTAACTGCTTCGGCGCGTTTGGGTACGGCGTCGGCGCTTCTTTTCTACCGTTACTCTTCGCCTCGGAGTGGTTTCCCCAACACGCGCGACAAGCCGCGGTGGCGTCCGCCGCCGCGTTTATGTACGGCGTATTCTTACTCGCCAGCATCACCGAAGAAGCCACGATGACGTTACTCGGAGACATTCTCGTCTTCCTCGTCAAAGCGATCGTCTGTGTCTTGGGCGTCGTCGTCGCTTTGTACAGCGTCCACGACCCTTCCAACTTCACCTTGGAGATGGCGCTCTACTCGGAATCCGGCGGGAATCTCATCCGCGACGAGAACGACTACCCCGACGACGACGACGTCGAAAAAAACAGACAAAGTAGTAATAAAAAAGCCTACGAGGCTCTCCTAGACCACGCGAGAAACGCGCCGAGGTATTCCAGTTCCGGCCAAAGTTTGCCGCTTCGAGTCAAAACGGGCGAAAGGTCGCCCCGCACGTATAGTAAATAGACGTGACATATTGGCGACGCGTAGTGTACCATATTTTTGTACCAGAACATATAGTAGAGTAAATAGATGACATGTTGGTGATGCGCATACGTAGAGTAAAGAGATGACGTATTGGTGATGTGTATACCATATTGTAGAGTAAATAGATGTGACGTATTAGTGATCACGTAGTACCGGTATGCCATAAATTTGTATGTACCCTTAACTGTTTAAAAGGCACCCCTCATTCAATAATCATCATCATAAAAAGTTCTTACTTACGACCACAACAATTACTACTACATTCAGAAAAACAATAATGCCATCTGTCGTCTCCATCGTGTATTGCGGCGCGTGAGGGTACGGGTCCAAGTTTCGCGCCATTCAGAGCGCGATACTTTCACAGTACGTCTTTAATGAATTGGATTTTCCCCTACATTTTGCTCACCATCTCTCTCTCTGTGTTTACGAATAAAACAGGTACCCGAAAACTACCATAACCGGCGAAGCGACGCCAACCGCGACTGGGTACTTAGAAGTTACCGTGGACGGCAATTTAGTGCACTCGAAAGATAACGGTGACGGGTACGTGGATAGCGCGGAGAAGATGGAGAAGATCTTGGATGCGGTGGAAAAAGGGAGTCGTTAAAGACTAGGGAGAGAGACCCCTTTTCGGGGCGAGGATACGCGCATACTACGGTGATGAAAAATGATGACGACGATACTACGAAGAAAGTGAACGCTCTGTTGGCAAATGTTTGCGCTTTTTGAGCAGCAACCAACGGAGCGCGATAATATACCGTTTACTACATTTGGTCATTTTATGTGCGCGCTTCTGTGTACGAGTTTTATACGACTATGATTCGACTTATTTTCGTATTAAATATCTTTGTTGAACACGCTCACTGGTACGACGTAATCGACTCTTCGTCGCATGGCTAACGCGTTGGCGGATAAGGATTCGTCTTCTTCGTCTACTCCCCAGTAAAACGCGAGCTTGCTTTTCACGATTCTCGTAAACGTCGCTTCGTTGCCGCTTTTCAACGCTTTGGCGTATTCGCTTCGCTCTCGACTAAACGCGGAGGATTTTTCTACGATTGGCTTCAAGACTTCGAGGACGAAGACGAAGTCTTTGGACGGAACGAGCTCACCGTCGACGGTGTATCCGCCGTTTTCGGAGAAAGCCGGGAGTAACGCCGGAAGGAGTTTAACGTTTATGTGTTTGGCCATGCGAACGTAAACGACGCCGCCGCCGGTTTTCTTCCCGCACTCTATAAAGAATTCCGAAAGTTCTTTTTGAATCTCGCCTTTGCGTTCGGCAATTTCTCTCGGGTCGCTCAAATTATTGTTGTTCTTACTTCTCGACGACGTCTTCAAAGAACTTTCGTACGGGTCGTTGACTATTAATCGCTTAAAACACCCTTTCTTTTCAGCCATTTTGAACGGGTTGCGCGTGCTTCCCGGCGCGAGTATGGAATCGAAATCGCTCTGGTCGTCCGAGACTAACGCGAGGACTAACGGTTTGTTACTATTCGCGTTAAAAGTATCGGCCAAGTCGTCGCCGCTTTCGAATCCGCCGCTATTCTCGTCTATACTCCTCCCGCCGTCTCTATTATATCTCGTATTACTCTCTATCTGTTCAAACGCGCTCACCGCGGTCCCTCGAAACGCCTCTCGCGTGATTCTTTTCAACTGCGCGCGCGCGAAATCGCACTGAATCGCATCGCACGTAGATTTACCGTAGTTGTCGTACCTTCTCCCACCACCACCACCACCTGTTGTTCTTTTCAATCCGCTTCCATTGCCTTCCTTTCGAGCGTTCCAAAATTTCAGCGTTCTCATCGCGACGAGCACGAACATATAAATCAACACCCGACCGAGCCAGGATTGAAACCATTCCGATTTCAAGAATCCCGAAGACGACACTTCTTTTACGCTCTTTCTTTCCTCCTCTTTCTTTTTATCTTTCTTCTTCTTCGTCTTCTTTTTCGTCGTCGCCGTCGTCGTCTTCTTGGCGGAAGAGGAACCTTCCACCGTTCGCTTTCTCAAGACACTTTTCTCCTCTCTTCTCTTTTCATCTTCGTTCTCATCATCGTCGTCGTCAAAATCATCCTCGTTTCCCGACGACGACGACGACCCAGACGAGTGCGTCTTCTCTTTTTTATTCTTCTTCTTTGTCTTCTTCTTCCCTTCTGCGTCGGGGAGGACTCTTTTGTCCGCACCAACGGAGACGACTGCGTCTCCGCTTTTTCCCATCACGTGTGTGTTGGTCTGATGTGAATTTGTACGCGTGTGTTGTGTGTGCACGCGTATGAGTGCGTCCAAAAGGGCAAAAAAACGCGCTCGCTCTCTTTTCCTCCTTCTTTTCCTGTCCTCGTCCTTTTAAACTCGCTTTATTAAAGTCTTCTTCTTCGACGTAAAAGGTACATTAATGCATCATTCTCAAGCGCAACAGAAAGAGGAAACCACCCCCTCGGGCTTACCTAAACCCTAAGTAATATAAACCCTAAATACAGACGGCCTCTTTTTGTTCCTCTTTGAAAAATTCAAAAATCTGCATTTAGCGAAGCAACGTGTGAACAACGCGCGTTGATGACGACGATGACGACTCAAAAATCCTTCTATCACGACTTCGACGACAAGAAGAACGACGACTTTGTTCCTGCGTGTAACAGTAGTAGTGCAACTGCTGTTTTTTTAATAAAACAATCATCGAAAGAATACCAATCGATAAAAGATGCGAGACGAGCGTTAAACGTGATTTCTTTAAACGCGAAAGAGGACATGGATTCGATCGAAAGACAAACGCACGAACAGATTTCAAAGCTCGCGAGAGACGCTTTACGGAAGAAGAAGAAGAAGGAGGAGGAGAAGACGTCGTCGTCTCATTCGTTTTTATTATCGTCGCTGGTAGGGAAGGGAACGCCGCCGAAAGGAGAGAGAGAGGAGAGAGAAGGAGAGAGAGCTTTTTCGCTCGCGTATTTAGAGGCGAGAGAGGAGCGTTCGCCGCCCGGGCAGACAAAGATGGATGATACTTTTGATGATGATGAGAATACTAACGAGGATGACGATGATTTTAAAAAGAAGAGAAGTTCGTTTGATTTCGGTTTTAACGACGACGACGCAGAAAGGAGTATGAACGAGTTACCGAAGGCGTTTAAAGTTCCGATGACAGTCCCGCGAGGCGCGTTTAGAAGAAGAGACGAGGAGTATTATTACGAAGAAGGAGAAGACGAGACGTTCGCGTCGTCGTCGTCAGACGATGAAAAAGAGTTTGAGTTTAACCAATCGATGGTCGAGGAGACGCACTTCTCGTCGTCGGTCGCGGCTGAGGCTGAAGAAAATGGAAACGTGGGGGAAAGAGAAGACTGGTGGTTCAACGTGTCGACGCCGGCGCCGGCGATATCTGCCGCGAAAGAAAAAGAAAAGAAGACCGAGGAGCTCACGCCGGAACAAGTTCTCGATCGCTTCGATTTTACCGAGAACAAAGAAGCACCGTTCAACTCCTCCGCCGCCGCCAAATCATCAATATCCGCTTCCCCGTTGTACGCGTCTCCCGCGTACTCGTTCGAAAAGCAATTCGAAGACACGCTCCGGTTTCTAGGCGCCATGGATTTGCGAACGTTCAAAGAGCAACTTCTCGAATCAACGATCGACGCCGTCATCACGGAAGCCTCCGCGAGCACTTTGAGTAACTTAACGAACGGAACGCCCGGCTCGCGAGCCGACGCTTGGCGAACCCGAGTAGACGAGGCGTGCGAAATGCTCGAAAATGCCGGCGCTGAAGCCGCTTCGGAAGCGCTGATGGCGAAAGCGCGAGCGTTAGCCGCCGCGGTTTTGAAACGGCGGTGATTTGAGATTCATTATTATTGGTTTTGGGGTTGCGCTGCGCTTGTATTTTGAAAGAAAAGCTCTTTAATGGGCAGTAGGGTTTAAAAGCTTTTCTTGTTTCACCCCACAAATTTAGTCTCGTCTGCTCTCGTAACAGCATTAGCAGCAGCGAAAGAAGAAGACAAAGAAGAAGAACTCTACTCGCGAGAGCATCAAAATGAGAGTGGTCACGGTGGCCACGACTTCTCTGAACCAGTGGCAGTTGGATTTCGTCGGTAACCTCGAGAGATGCAAGAAATCAATCCTCCGAGCGAAATTGAAGAAAGCAAAGTACCGAGTGGGACCGGAGTTAGAACTGACTGGCTACGGATGCGAAGACGCGTTTTTAGAGAACGACACGGTAACACACGCGTGGGAACTAGTTCGAGAGTTGATGATTGACGAACAGTTGCGAGATATTGTCATCGATACGGGTTTACCAGTCATTCACGACGGCGTGAGGTACAATTGTCGACTGTTTTTGTTGAACGGGAAAGTGTTGTTCCTCAGACCGAAGCGAGCGCTCGCCGGGGACGGGAATTATCGAGAGCCGAGATGGTTCACCGCGTGGAGGAAAGAGAAGGTTTTGGAGACGTTCATGTTACCAAAGGTCGTGAGAGACGTGTTCGGGCAAAAGTCGTGTCCGATTGGAGACGCGTATTTGAAGTTTGAGAACGACGTGCGACTCGGGTGCGAAACGTGCGAAGAGTTGTTTACGCCGAACGCGCCGCACATTGATTTGGCCTTGAATGGAGTGGAGATTATTTCGAACGGGAGCGGGAGTCATCATCAGTTGAGAAAATTAAATCAAAGAGTGGATTTGATTGAATCCGCGACGAAGAAGAGTGGGGGGTGTTATTTGTATAGCAATCAGAGAGGGTGCGACGGAGGACGGTTGTATTACGACGGGTGCGCGTTGATTTCGTTAAATGGTGAAATTTTGAAGCAAGGAGAACAGTTTTCGGTGGAAGACGTGGAAGTGAGCGTCGCGAGAGTGGATTTGGACGAGATTGTGTCTTTTCGAGCGGCAGTAGCGAGTCAACAGGTGGAGATGGCGGGGAAGAAAGAACCGAAGTACCCGTTCGTGGAGGTGGATTTCGATTTGTGCGACGATGACGATATGAATTTGGGCGAGGCGCGGTTATCCCGAGCGATTGAGGTGAGATATCACGAACCAGAAGAGGAAATCGCGCGAGGTCCGGCGTGTTGGATGTGGGATTACCTTCGACGGTCCGGTGCGTCTGGGTTTTTGTTGCCGCTTTCTGGCGGCGCCGATTCGAGCTCCACCGCGGCGATTGTCGGATCCATGTGTCAAATTGTCTGTAAAGCGATTGAAGACCAGGCGACCAATAGTATAACTAGCACAAATGAAGTAGAAGCAGAGTGCAGACGAATCTGCAAGTTTACCGCGGAAGAATCCATCTCACCGACGAAAATGGCCAACGCGCTTTTCAGCACCGTGTATCTTGGCACGGACAACTCGAGCGAAGATACGAGGAAACGCGCTAAAGACTTGGCGGAAGAGGTTGGTGCGAAGCACTTGAGCTGCTCCATTGACACTGTTGTTGCCGCAATCGTCGCGTTCTTTGCCTTGGTTACCGGGAAAACGCCCAAATTCAAACTCTTTGGAGGTACGAACGCCGAAAATTTAGCCATGCAAAATATTCAAGCGCGCGTGAGAATGGTTTTGGCGTTTCTCTTCGCGCAATTGCTCCCGTGGGTGCGTGGTCAGAACGGCGGATTTCTCCTCGTTTTGGGATCTGCCAACGTAGACGAAGGTTTGCGAGGCTATTTGACCAAATACGATTGCTCGAGCGCGGATATCAATCCAATCGGCGGCATCTCAAAGGTGGATTTGAAGAAATTCCTCGTTTGGGGCGCCACGCACTTGGGGTACCCGACGTTGGCGGAAGTCGAACAAGCGCCACCAACGGCTGAGCTCGAACCGATTACGAAGGAGTACATCCAATGCGACGAAGTAGACATGGGGATGACGTATGATGAGCTCGGGACGTACGGCCGATTACGCAAAATTGGAAAACTTGGACCGGTATCCATGTTTCGTCGATTGTGCGGCGAGTGGAGTTCGGCGGATCCGTCCGCGAATCGACAGGCGTTGAAACCTCGGGAAGTCGCCGAGAAAGTGAAGAAGTTTTTCTTCTATTATTCCTTAAATAGACACAAGATGACGACGATTACGCCGACATATCACGCCGAGAATTACTCTCCGGACGATAACCGATTTGATTTGCGACCGTTTTTGTACAACGTCAAATGGCCATGGCAATTTCAGAGAATAGATGCGATGGTTGCAAAAGCCGAAGCGATGTAGTTTCAACGACTTGTTCGTACTAGGTATGTGTATATGTGCTGTAAGCGTTACAAGCTATTTATTAAGTGCATGTATTACTCGTAGCTGCTGCGTGTGTTGATTGTTACTTCATTTCTTTGTCGTCCATATTTTCTTCAGTATGCCAACGCCAACGCCAAAGCCGTTCCCTTTCTTCTTGAGTAGTTCGTCCTTCTTTGCCTGCTGTTGACCGGCATCGGCCAACTTCTCAATATCTTTCTTCGTCAAAACGCCGCCCCGCGCCAACCGATTTGCCGGGATTTTCGCGCATCGCGAGCAAAAGTACGTTTTACAATTCTCGTTGCCTTTTTCCGTACGGTACCAGTCGCCGTACGGCGTCGTCTTGGATCGGCACGTCACGCACGTTCGACCGTCCCGGTGCGCCACTTCCGTACTCCCCGCTGGCAGTTTAGGACGCTTCCGAGTCGGTTGCTCGACTTGCGGTACTTTCGAAGTTGGCGGCGTGGGCGTGACTGACTTTCGTTTCTTGGTGCTCGAGTGCACTTTAGTATTCTTGTCGGTTTCTGTGTTATGTCGAACGACGATTCCAGAGAATCCGGGCGGTGGCTGACGAAATTGAAGGTCTTCCGGTAACATCGCAAAGAGTTCGTATTCCGTTTTGCATTTGTGCTCTGGTCTCTTCAACATCTCTTTAACGAACTTCTTGCGTCCGTTTGACCGATACAGCGCTTCGCGAATGCGCTCTTCTTTCGGCGTATCCGATGGCATGTTCGCAACGAGCGAAATCGATGGCATACTCGAAACGGATTGTCGCGCGTGTGGATGGTTAGGAGCTGACATGACTTCCATTTGAGTGTTGTACGAAGGAATCGGCGAAGGAGTCGGCTTTTTCACCACTATCGCCGGCGGTTTCTGTACGCTCGCTGGGAGAGAAGGAGACCGATGGGATCCTGCACCCTTAGGTCTTGGTTGTAAATCTTTCGGTAATTGCGAAATGAGTTCCTCGTCTGTTTTGTTTTTGTTCTTCTTAAGATTTCTCAAAGCAGCTAGCGCTCTCAATCGGTTCCGCGACCGTTGGGCCGATTTTCGATTGTTTTCTTTCTTCGTATCAAGAGAAGGAGGAAGAGGAGGAGGAGGAGGAGGAGGAGGAGGAGGAGGAGGAATTATCGATGGTGGTGGACGAGGACGCGGCGGCGGTGGAGGCATTGCTTGCGCCGCTGGCATGACCTTTTTCACGACCGCAGACTCATCCACTGGCGTGAATCTTGCCACCGGCAATCTCACGCGCACCTTTGTCTCCGGCGGTGGTAGCCAACACGTGGATAATGTTTGTGCTTCGGCGTCGAGTCCTGAAGTTGCCGAGACGCGCTTCTCCCACTCTTGTTCGCTGCTCCACTTGTTCTTTTTGTCGCTGATGGTGACGTTGTCGATGGCTTTCGCTTCTTCCGATTTCGTCTTTTTCGGAAGTTTGTCAAACACGCGACTAAGAAGTTCATCGAGAGATAATCTTGAGCCGCTGATTTCGTTGCGAATATTCGCGTGATAACGTTCGAAGCACAAGCGACAAAAGCAATCAATCGACTTGATGGGCTCTGGCGTGTAGTTTTCTATCGTTTCATCCACGCAGCCGCAAGCGACGCACGGATGCGCTTCCGTGCACGTCAAGCTTTCTTTCTGCGCTTCTCTCTTCGTACACGCGGGGCAAAACCATCTCGATGCCGCCGGAACGCGAGCTAAGCCTATGCAATACGTGTGATGTCCCGCATCGCATCCATCGCAAAGGACGAGTTTCTTCGGATTGTTGCCTTTTAAACACGAGACACACTTGATGAGATCTTCGTCGTCGTCTGCGTCGTCGTCCGATTGAAAAGCCGCTTCAATCGGCCCAGTTTTAATCTTTTGCGAATGCGCACGATGCGACGACTGTTGGTGTTGTTTCTTGACGACTTTATTCTTCGGCGTCGGCGCGACGATAGCAGTTCTCGGGGGGCGAATTTTTGGTCTCGGCGCCGGCCCAGAAGTACTGAATGTATAATTTGCCACCGTCGTTCTCGCTTCGGACATGTCGTATCGAATCACGCCGTTTGACGTCGTCAACGCTTGACGAATCTTATCCGCGGAGAGAACTGATCTTTCCGGTCTCCCCGGGCGACAAAAGTTTGCGTAGCATCGATTGCACGAGTACTTTCCGTCAACCCTTTCATTTTTCTCGTTTCGCATGAAATACCACCCGGCCAACGACGTTTGATCTGCCGCGCATATGCAGCACTTGCGACCTTTCTTGTTGTGATTTCGTTGCGCTGGCGTCAAAAACGAACGATTCATTATGGTGGTGGTGGCGGCGGCGGCGGTGGTGGTGGTAGTAGTAGTAGCGTCATCATCTCTTTCCTCCACGCACAATTCTGGAAACATTTTCCTCTTCTCCGCGACGAAGCAATCTTTGCACAAGAAATCGTGAACGTTCATTTTCGATCGAAAATACAAGTTGGTCTCCCACGACTTGCTGCAGACCACACATCCGTGTTTTTTAAATCCTTCCAACTCGACGCGATAACAGTTGTGACATAAAGACGCGCCGTAGACGGTTTTACTCATCCCCCACTGCGATCGCGACTCGGGATCTTTCGGACGTTCGCAACAGGCGCACCAATCTTTCGAGTACTCCTTCGCGCCTTCTGGGGGCGGTAAAATGGCAATACCGTACGTCGTCTGCAGAATAGATGTTCTCGCCCATTTCGGGGCGTTCTTTAATCGAACGCCCGCGCGATTCGCGAGAAACTTGGACTTGTTATTGTTGTTCGATTCCTCTTTTTTCACCTTTTCTCGTTCTTGGCGTAAATTCAAAATGTACTTTTCATAATCCACTCGGTAACATTTCAAGCACAACGTGTCTCCGTTCGCGCCCTCGTAATAATTCCTCGGATTTTGCGTCTTAGCATCGGTATTATCTTCCTCTCCGCGCTCGCTCTCTTCGTCGCACCTCGCGCAATTCGACCTCGCCGCGTACTCTTGCGTTGCTTTCTTCAAAGTCTCCACGTGACAGTCCTCGCACGTCAACGTGATTACCGTCCCTATCACTTCGTTCGTTTTCCTCCCTCGCGCGTCCGTCGCGCGATTCTCTACTTCATGCTCGTGCCATCTCGTACTTCTCGTCGCGTCGCAGTTCTCACACGCTCTCGCCCCTCCATCCGCGCTTCCGTCGTTATCGATGCAATCGTCCTCGCTCTCGTCCGAGTCGTCCATAATCTCCTCAAAACTCATATTCATCAAATCTTCGTTCACGGACTCTTGCGCGTTGCCCGAATCTCCATCCGTGCTGATGTTGTTGTTGTTATTATTATTATTATTATTGATAGTATTCAATTGCCGATGCTGCTGTTGTTGCTGTTGCTTTATCATGTGCACTTTCTGTTGCTCTAACATCAAAACCTGCTTCCGCGCCGCCATCTTCCTCGCCCTTCGCGACTGGTGCAGTTGCGCTCGCGCGTCGCCTCTGCGTTGCGCCCCCCTTTGAACCCCCCTTTCAATCCGCTCCAAAATCCTCCCGGTTTTCGGATCCACCTTGGCGCCAATCTCTTTCGGCATCGCGTTCAGAACGTCTTTTTTAAACGACTCCTGTATCGCGTGTTCTTTTTCTTTTTGCTCTTTTATGCACTGGTTCAAGTGCTCTTGCGTGATGTGGTAATCCTCCTCAACATCATCATCCTCGTCGACAAAAGCACCGTTACCACGACCATTACTCCCAATCCGTAAACTCCTCTCGTTCCTCCTCTTCAAATTCAAGGCGCATCGTCTTTGCACCTCCACTTGCGCGCTCAACTCCCAGGGTAAGCGACGGAATTCGCAATCCGCTCTTTGGCACGACGTGTGGACGCGACACTTTGAATCATTCAAAGTAACCCCACGCTTCGCGGCGCTCACATCGGGGTCCCCCAACGCGAAGACAGTCCTCGTCGCTACGGCTTTTTCTGTTGCCGTGGTGGTGGTGGTGTTGTTGCGAGTCGTAGTGGTCGTATTTTGCGGGAGTACTACCCCTGGTGGGCACAAAAGGACTCGACGATGATCATCCTCCGCGGGGGTGGTCGTCATCCTCCGCTCTTTCTCCCTTGCGTTTTCTGTCGTTTTTGGTCTCCTTTTTTCAAATTTTTTTCAAAATTTTTCATTTTCAAAGAAACGCTTAAAATTTCGGATCTCATTTAAAAAAAAAACATCAGATACAAATATATAACACGCACACACGCTGCTTTGCGCTGCTGTCGTTGTTGTTGCCGTTTGGAGGAGGAGGAGGAGGAATAATAGTGGTGGTATCATCAAATAATGGCGGTGTTGGAAGAAATCCCCAACGCGTCGACGAACACCACCGGCACTCATTTCGACCAGATGACGACGGAAGCGTTGAAACGAGAGGTGGAACGATTGGAACAAGAATTGAAGCGACAAGATCAGCAGGAGAAGTTAAACTCGATGAAACAAAACGCGGTTCAGAAACGGTTCCAAGAGGCGAGAGAATTAGCGATGGAGGCGAAGTTTCGCCCGGCACGATTGAGGACGGAGATGAAAGACGAGGAGATCGAGGAGAGAGGGAAAGGCGTGGTGTTTGGGGAGATCGATGCGACCGACGAGAAGAATATGGAAGAGCTGGAAAAGCAAGGCGTGGCGATGGAAGACGTGGTAACTTTACCGCCACAGTGGCAACCGACGGATAAACCGGCGCAGTATATTCCAGAGAACGAGTTGAAGTATACCAACGGAGACGTGTATAAAGGCGAAACCGTCGATCAGATTCGACACGGGAAAGGGATACATCAGTGTTCCAACGGCGACGTGTACGACGGGAACTGGTCGGAGGATAAACGACACGGACTCGGGACGATTACGTTTACGAGCGGGATGACCTATACCGGGGACTGGGTGGACGATAAAACTTGCGGATACGGGAAGTGCACGTATGCCAACGGGGACGTGTTTGAAGGCGAGTGGAAGAACGATCATCGATGGGGGTGGGGGAAGCACGAGTGGCGATCGAGCACGGGCGATATCTACGAAGGCGAATGGTTCGACGATATTCCCGAAGGTGAAGGGATAATGGTGCACATGGAAGACGGCAAAGAACAAGCGACGTTCCAAGGCTCGTTTTTGAACGGGTTTAGGAAACACGGGACGTATTCGACGAAAGATGGGACGGTGGAGTACGTCGGCTCGTTCGCCGAAGGGGATTTGCGACACGGGAAGGGGATTTTCTTCGCGCGCGGGTATTACAAGTACGACGGCGATTGGAAGTTGGATAAACGAGACGGGAAGGGAAAGTGCAGTTACGACAACGGAGCTGGGGAGTACGACGGGGGGTGGAAAGACGACATGCGACACGGGAAAGGTATCATGTTTATACCGAACGAGTACGAATACGACGGCGCGTGGAAGGAGGATCGCGAAGAAGGGAAAGGCACGGCAAAGTATTTGAAAACGAACGAGAAATACGTCGGTGCGTTTAAAGATGGCGCTCCGAGTGGCTATGGGAAACGATTATATAGCGACGGAAGTATCTACGAAGGCGAATTCGAATACGGCGTGAGATCTGGTCGCGGCGCGTTTACGAACAAAGAAGACGGGTCGAAATACAGAGGTGAGTGGAAAGGCGATAAGAAGAACGGGTACGGAGCGTGTCAATTTAGCGACGGCACTGTTTTCAGAGGGGAGTGGAAAGACGATTCATGGGTGCAATCGACCGCGTGCCCGAAGAAGACGAAAGTCTTCGGCAACGGCATCGTGTCCGCCGTGGCGGGCGCCAACGCCACGTTCGGCATCGAGGCGAGAGACGAACTGAACAACAAAAGGTTATCCGGAGGAGACATTTTTCGCGTGGTATTGACGCTTATAGATGATGATGATGATGATGGCGGTGGTGGTGATAATGACGGTAATGATCAAGTTGAGAAAGTAGTGGAATACGGCGTGGTCACGGATAACGATGACGGGACGTATTCGATTAGTTACTCGTGCACCGTCGCCGGAACATACGCGTGCGATATTACCATCGGCGACGACGAACACGTCGCAAACTCACCGTACTCGAATCTTATTGTAGCTCCTGGACAAGCGCACGCGCGAAAGTGTAAGATTCGCGGTGACGGTTTGAAAGTGGCGCAACGCTTCGAAGAGGCTTCGTTCATCGTCGAGTGCCGAGATTCGAACGAAAATCTGTGTGCGTCGCCGTTAGAGAATCAAGTGCGGATTTTCGTACGCATCACCGACGCCAGCGGAAACGAAATTCAATTAGTTAAGCCAATAGGAGTGGAGGATACCGGTCGTGGAAGTTACGAAGTTCGGTACACGCCGCAAAAATCCGGATTTTACGTCGTGAACGTTTTCGAGAAGAAAAACGGCTTGAACGCGCCTACAATTTTGCTCGGGAATTCTCCGTATTCCATGCGCGTGAAGGATGCCGGTCAATTAAGCGAAGCACCACCGACAGAAAAATTACCATCGACGACGACGACAACGACGACGAACGGTAGTAAAGAAACAGAAGAAGAAGAGTTTGCGAAATTCGGCGCCGGTAACATCGCGCCACCGCCGAGGGATCTCGCGCGAGACTGGCTCGATATCGCTAGATCCGATTACATCTCCGTCGATAAGAACGATTTCGGCTTCGATTCCTCCTCTGAGGAAGAAGAAGATGAAGACGAAAAGTTTGCGCGCGAGAATCCGGACACGCCCGTCATTACAAACTTGGAAGACGTGTACAAGGTGCCAAGACTGAACAAAATGTTGGCGGAGAAACGCGCTCGAGAACAGGCGAAGAAAGTGGAAACGATGAAGAATCGTTTGGAAACGAAAGAAAAGGCGAGGCAGTTAAAAATGTTAGCCGGAGGTGAGGAGGATTCGAACGCGAAGACGACTTCGTTGGGTGGTTTGGACTAAGAGGAAAAGATGAAGATGTGATGGCTTCCCCTAATTTTCGTACTACGATATGACTCTTTCTCTTCTAAATTACACGGTATTAAATTTTACAAACGACAACACCTCTGCGCTAATATTTGGCCTAATTGATTTTCTATTGTTCCTCCTCTTCCTCTTCTTCGTTGAAGCTCAAAACGCCACCATCGTTTTTCTTCTTGCTCTTTTTCTTCTCCTTCGCGTTGCCGTCGATTCTATTCTTTCGCTTCTTCGCTCCGCCAATCTCTTTCGTCTCTTTTTTAGCTCCCACTGATGATGCCTTTACCGACGACGACGACGCGTTACTCTTAAACTTGAACAACCCATTTTCAATCGCTTTTTGTTCCTGTTTTTGTGCCTTGTTCATTTTATCCTTCAAATCATCATTCAATGGGTCTAGTTTAAACGCTCTCGCGTACGCTTTGGCGTGCGTGGTCAAATCATCCAAAGCCAAACTCGCGACTGCTAATCTCACCCATCCTTTCGCCCACTCCCCTCGAGACCTCTCTATGCTTTCCAGCGCGTCTCTCTTTGCCAACTCAAACTGTCCTAACTTCACGTACGCCGCCGAGCGATTAGAGTAATAGATGTGCGAGTTATCCTCCGCCGCGGAGATGACCGCTCCCGCTTTTTCTCGCAACGCGATGCACTTCGTAAACATATCCGCCGCCCGTTCGTACTCTCCGTTCTGAAAGCATCTATTCCCGCTACCTTTTAAAGTTAAACATTGCTCTTCTATCGATTCTTTCGTGTTATTTTCTTCTTTGCTCGTCATTGGGGTCGTCCCGAAGCCTCTCCTGCGTTCTCCCAACAAGTCTTCCTCCTCGTCTCCAATACCTCGCAATTCCTCCTCCTCGCGGGGACGAACAATCGCGTTCCCGACGAGCAAATCCGCGTGTTTCTCTAAAAATTTCGGCACCACTCGTTCGTATTTCAAGTTCGTTCCTTTTACGCCACCGCCGCCTTCGCCTCCGCCTTTGAATCCTCCTCCTCCTCCTCCAAATCCGGATGCATTCTTTCCCCGACTGGATGCATCCTCAGACGCTTCGAATCCTCCGTATTGGTCTTCCAATTGGTGCGTTTTCTTTCCGCCTCTCGCCATTCTTTATGTATATATGCACGCACGCGTCTTCTGAGATGGTGGTTCGTGCGAATTTTGCGTTTACCTGCGCGTGTGTGTGTGTATAAATCAGCGCTTAAGAGTGTCGCATTCTGTCGCGTTTATCCAATTCCAATTCAGTCAAAACACCGCACAATAACAACCAAAATGGATGTCTTCGACGACACTCTGGGGTTGAAAAACATCCCGCGCTCACCTCAATACAACAATAATAACACCGAGCATCCAAACAACTGCGTCCTGTGCTTTTGCGGCCTCCCAGGGAGCGGGAAAACGACGGTATCTCTCGAATTGCAAAAACTCTGCAACCTCCACGGGATACCGAACGCGCGGATACGATTCGATGAATACGAGAAGAAAGAATACGAGAAGTTAGATACTGGTGAGAATACGACTCAGTTGAAGAATATGAAAAAGAAGTTTGAACCGGAAAGTTGGAAACGCGCGAGGGATGCGTGCTTTCGCGCGGTGAGAGATGCGTTGGATGATGCTGACGATGGAAACGAAGGAGGAGCTTCAGGCGCGTTGGTGATACTCGACGATACGATGCACTATAAATCGATGCGACGAGAGGCGTATCGATACGCGAGAGAGTTTCGAGCGGCGTTTATAGTCGTTCACGTGGACGTGAGCGAGGAGGAGTGTTGGATGAGGAATAGTAGGAGAGACGACGGGGACGTGTTGAAAGTGCCGCGAGAGGCGTTCGAGAGGTTGGCGGCGGCGTTCGATCGGCCGGGGAAAGGCGGGTACGACGCGGACGAGGCGTTCGATAAGAATTATATGGTGGTGAAGCCACCGAAGAAGGGAAGTGGTGGTGGTAGTGGTAGCAGTAATAATACTAGTAGTAGCAACATCGAAGAAGAAGAAAAGGAATACGCGGCGTTCTGCCAATCGCTCCTGGACGAAATCTACGCTCGATGGCTCACCGACGAAACGCCTCGACGCAAAGACGAGCTCGATTTACTCAAACTCAAACGCGAACGCTCCGCCACCGATCGCGTCATCACCGCCGCCAACACAGTCCACGACGTCGACGTCCAAACGAGGAAACTCACGACCGAGTTTATGAAAAAAATCTCCCTCTCTTCTTCCTCAAAATCTGGAGCGGCGGCTCCGTCGTCCAAGGTCCTCGCCGAACGCGTTCGCCGAGCGCGTCTCGACGCGCTCAACCTCTGTCGAGAAGAGACGAAATTTGACGCCAGAAAAGACCAACACGTCGTTAAAGAAGAGAATAATAACGATGATGATGATGCAGAAAAGTATATCGGTTTGTTTCGGGAGATGTTGAAGAACATCGAGAGTAGCGCCGCAGAGAAGAGCTTTGAGTAGTCCTTTGTTTTAAGACGATTAATCTTCACTTTTTAACAAAAGAAATTGAATCGCAAAAGAACACAACTTAACAAACACAACACCATGGTCTTCTTCGTCCCTAGATTCGCGATGCTGACGACGCTTTTCGCGATGACGGTATCACCGCCTTCGCTTTTTGGTCGCAATGGCTTGAGCGAAAACGTATTTGTCGAAGCCATTCGAGTTCCCGATTTTACTTCCGGAATGAAATCGAAATTTTCCATGCTCGCTCCCCGCGCGTTTACCAAGAAGAATAAGAACAAAGACGAAGATTTACTGGATGCGGCGTACGTGGACGAGAAAATTGTCGGGTGGGACGCCGTGAGCAACCAACCGATCTACGACGAGAATTGGAACTCGAATAAACAGCTGTTGGAAAAGTATAATCCAGGGAGCACGGAGCGAGCGGATCTGCCGTCGTACGCGCACGTCCCATCGAAAGAAGAGGAGCAAGATTGGCTGTACAAAGGGAGCGAAAACGCGGCATTGATGAAAGAGTACGAGCGACGGAAAAAAGTCACGGAGGCACCCCCAGCGCCGATTTTACAAGGCGAGACGACGAAATCAGTGGACGAGGCGTTGTTATCGGGGATGTCGCCGGAAGAGCGAGGGAAGATGGATAAGAGTTTAACCGCGTTTCAACGGAAGGTGATGAACGCGATGTTGGGCGGAAGTCAAGCGGGATCGGACGATTGTAACGTGGATGCGGTCAAGGCGGGGTTTTTGACAGATCGACAAATGCGGCATTTGAAAGAGGATAAGGCGAAAATAGGGAAGGATTCGTTCGTACACGCGGCTGGGAAATTGTCTAAAGGAGCGCACTTACAGAGAAAGTTGGAGTCGGACGAGGAAATGCGAGCGTGCGTGGACGCGGTCGTGGTAAACGACATGTGCGATCGAGCGGCGGCGGGCGCGTATTTGAATAAAGTTTTGAGACAAGCCGAAGGCATGTGGAAGAAGATGCAAGGCACATCAATCAGAGATCACGCGAGATACGAACCGTTGAACGAAAAAGCGGTGTTAGCCAGAGACCGGTGGGGAGCGGCGAAGAAGTGCGTGGACGTGATGATGCCCGGGTATTGGAGAGAAACTGTGGCGAGCGAAAAATATAGAAAGAGAGAAGAAGGTATTTCGGAAGCCTCGAGAGTGTTCAAGGCGATGGGCGGTATGGAGAAAGGTAAAGTCAAAATTAACGGCAAGAAGATACACACGTGATCGATCGCGCGTCTCTTTCGCGTTATTATATTATAAATTGAACGCAACACAACAATTTAATTTGGACTACATGTACGTATAACTACAAAGTATTATTAACCCCGCCAAATATACTATAGTCTCTTAGTATCCGCTCGGATGCTTCTTCCTCCATTTCCACGCGTGCCCAAGACTCTCTTCTAAATCCACGTACCTGGCTTTCCACCCCAACTCTTCTTCGATTTTATCGACATTCGCGTACACTTCGGCGTAATCTCCCGGCCTCGCTTCTTTCTGCTCCACCACTTTAATGGGCACTTTCGTCACTTTTTTACACGCGTCCACGAATTCCTTCACGCTCACGCCTCTCCCCGTCCCGACGTTGTATAAGCTCGGTGGGTTTGCCGTCGCTTTCTCCATGGCTAAAATATGCGCGTCGATTAAATCCGTCACGTGAATAAAATCTCTCACGCACGTCCCGTCTCTCGTATCGTGGTTCGTCCCCATCACGAGTAAGTGTTCGATGCTTCCTAAAGCCGCGTCAAAGCACGCGCCGGAAATTCTCCCGTGTTTTCTCAACTCCGGTCTCGGATACTCCCCCAATCGTCCTTTCGGATCGGATCCAAATACGTTAAAATACCTCAAAATCACCGCTCTAAACTCTGGATTCGCAAACGCGTAATCCCTAATCGCCTCCTCCGCGAACAATTTCGACTTCCCGTACGGATTAATCGGCACCGTCGGCGTTTTCTCGGTAATCGGTAGTACGTCTGGATTCCCGTACGTCGCGCACGTGCTCGAATAAATCAACTCGTTCACTTTAAACCTATCCATCGCTTGTAACAACGTCGCCGTGTTACTCGTCACGTTTTTATAATACTTGTTCGGATCCGCCATGCTCTCGCCGACGTACGCCACCGCGGCAAAATGAATCACCTTATCCACTTTCGGTTTCGTCTCAAACGCCGCGTTTAACACGTCCACGTCCGCTAAATCTCCGTGTATTACTCTCAGCGACCTTTTTGGTTTCTTTAGCTTCGAGATTTCCTTCGTCAGCGCTCGCAACGCGCCTTCGTTCCCTCGAGACAAGTTATCCACGATCGTCACCACGTGTCCTTCCTCGATGAGTTTTAAGGTCCCGTGCGAGCCGATAAACCCGGCGCCGCCGGTGACTAAAACGTGCGATTTCGCAGAGTCGGTTGGTTTTAGAACTGTTTTCGACGCTTCGTGTTTGTAGTGATGATATTTGTGACGCGCGTTCCGCGAAGAATCGATCGTCCCATCCCGGGGGAACCCATCCCCATCGCCAGCGGGGAAGTCCCTTCGCATCATCATCGTTTTCCCAAAGTACAGCGCAGACGTAAAAAGCACCGCCAACAGGAACAAAACGTGCGCGTGCCCAGTTGAGTTGTTCGCGTTGAACAACGATTGCCACCACCCCTCTCGGTCGCGAGACGTCATCATCTCGCGTATTCTGTTCCGTATGTTTGTCTGCCTTCGAGGCAAATCCGTCGCCGGGTGCGTGCCTTCCTCCTCCGCTCTCCTCGCGGTTGTGTTCTCGTGAAAACGCGGAGATTGGCCACGCGCTCGCAAGTTTTGCATGTACTGCTGCGACTGCTACGACTACTGCTGCTACTGCGTGAGAGAGAGAGAGAGAGAGAGAGACTGCCGCGTCCGCGAGAGCAGCGCACGAGTGGCGACTTCTTGTCGTGCTTTTCCCCCAAACTTCAAGGGAAAAGGTCTACACATCTTCTCACTTGCGCGCGCAAAAAGAAGCGGGGGTCGCTTTTGTTCTCTCGTCTTTTGCGCGAAAGAGCAGCGCGATACTCTCTCTGTGTATTTTTCTCGCGGGGCACTTTGAAAGTCATCGGAAGAGTACAACACATCTCATCCGTCATGGGCGCGAAACAATCATCTCAGGACGACGCCGGTCGAGAAAACCTCGACGCGCTGAAGGAAGAAATCGAACGATTGCGAAAAGCTTTATCCGAGGAAGAAGAGAGGAAGAAGACCACCAGAGAAGAAGACAAAAAGACCACGAGCAAAACGACGAGCGCTCCTATTCAGGTCGACGATCGAGAGTTGGAGAAACGCTTGCTGTTGCAAACGCAGAGCGATGGCGAAGTCGATTCCGCGTCGTTCGCCTCGCAACACGCAGTCGATCCGAAACGCATCGTTGGCATCATCAAATCTTTAGCCGCATCGAACGTGGTCGTCTTCTCGGAAACAGACAAGAATACGCTGAATTTAACGGAAGAGGCGATGAGTTTTATCGAAAATGGGAGTCCAGAAGCGAGAGCGTTCGATTTCGTGAAGAGTAAAGGCAAGAACGGCGTCTCTTTACCGGAGTTTAAGAAGCTGGAGAAGACGATATCGGAGGTTGGGTTTAAGCAAGCGATGCAGCAAAAATGGTTGGCGATGGATAAAGCGACGAATTCAGTCGTCGCGAAAGTGGAGGAGATTACGGATACGTGTCGAACGTATTTGAGGATGATTAAAGAGGGGAAGAAAGAGGAAGTGCCTGCGAAAGAGTTGGACGCGTTGATAAAGAAGAGAAAGTTGGCAAAGGTGGAGACGTGGAAGGAATACGCGGTGAAACGAGGGCCGGAGTTCGCGTTGGAGAGGAAAAAGTTGGAACACGATTTGACGAAGGAGATGCTGGCGAACGGGGCGTGGAAGACGGCGACGTTTAAAGAGTACACTTTAGTCCCTGGAGCTGGGAACATCCCAGCGAGTGGTCACGTTCACCCGTTGTTGAAAGTGAGAAGGGCGTTTCGCGAGATTTTCTTACAGCTCGGGTTTAGCGAGATGCCGACGAACAACTTCGTCGAGTCTGGGTTTTGGAACTTTGATACGTTGATTCAACCTCAACAGCATCCAGCGAGAGATGCGCACGATACGTTTTTCATGAAGACGCCGGCTAAGGCGAACTTTGCGCCGGAAGAATACGTCGAGAAAGTGAAGAAAATGCACGAAGTCGGCGGTCACGGATCGGTTGGTCATAACTACGCGTGGAAGAGAGAAGAAGCGGATAAGAACATTTTGAGAACGCATACCACGGCAGTATCGGCGAGAATGTTGCACAAATTAGCAGAGGATGGGTTTAAGCCGTGTAAACTGTTTAGCATTGATCGCGTGTTCAGGAACGAAGCGGTGGACCGAACGCACTTGGCGGAGTTTCACCAAGTGGAAGGGGTTGTCTGCGATAAAGGATTGACTTTAGGAGATTTGATTGGGGTGATTAGGCAGTTTTTCGCGCAGTTGGGAATGACGCAAGTGAGGTTTAAACCCGCGTTTAATCCGTACACGGAGCCGAGTATGGAGATTTTCGCGTTTCACCCGATGTTGGGCAAGTGGGTCGAAGTCGGAAACTCAGGAATGTTCAGACCGGAAATGTTGTTGCCGATGGGTTTGCCAGAAGATGTCAGCGTAATCGCGTGGGGTTTAAGTTTAGAACGACCGACGATGATCATGTTCGGAATTGACAACATTCGCGATTTATTCGGGAGCAAGATGCAGTTGCAATCGGTCAAGAATAACCAGTTGTGTCCGCTCGGCTTGGAAAAGTAAACATTTGTTATACATACTAATCTTACATATGATCACTCCTCTAACTTACTGTACTAGATGCGTGCATACTATGCGCTATTGCGTTGATGACTATACGCGAACTTCCTTCGTCTCTTTACTATTATAAGCTACCTACCTTACGCGACTTTTTTGCCCAGAGTCTCTTTCAATTCGATCCATCTCGAGAAGAAATCCGTCGAGCGATTCGACTGGTGCCAAAACGACGCGCCGATAAAATCTTCGTTTCGAATCGTCCGTAAGTTTTCGCACTTATTGGAAATTGCTTCGAGTATTGGAGGAATCGTTTTCTCTTTATTGAAGAGTTCGTTTCGTAGCTCGACGCCGCGTTTGGACTGTTTCGTCCAAAGCGATTCGTTCGTAAACGAGTCCACGGCTGCAGTCGCAAACGCCGCCGGAGTCACGCAATCAAACGTACCGCCCCAGTTGGCTTTGATGGCATCCATGTTATCGCATCCATTCTCAAAAATACCTGGAACCCCGATACCTTCGCCACCAATCGGTGTCGTGATAACCGGCGTGCCGTATTTGAACGCCTCGATAATTTTCCCCTTAATCCCTGCCCCGAATCGCAACGGCGCAAGTAACACTTTCGCCGTTGATAACGTTTCGCCAATATCTTTGCAAAAGCCTTTGACAAAGAAGCCGTTCTTCGCGTCGTTTAATTCATCGACGTGTTTGGGTAAACACGTGGCGCCGAAAGCGTGAAATTCCGCGTTTGGCAGTTTTCCTCGAATCAGAGGCCAAATTTCTTTCTTTAAGTATCTCAACCCATCGACGTTTGGCGCGTGATTAAACGTTCCAATCGAAACGAATACATCTTTTCTATCTGCGAACGGCGTGATGATACTCTTCGTATCGATCGTTTCGAAAAACGGCGCCAAACACAACTTCTCCTTCGGTACGCCGCACGCCGCGTGCAACAGCTCCAGCTCAGCGGACGAACAGACCAACGTCAAATCCGAGCGGAAAATAGAGCTAATCTCTCTCGCAAAATCGTCATCCGTCGCTTCTGGTTTCGCGTTTATCGATCTTTCAATCACATTACTAGTATCACCACTACCACCACTACTCTCCAAACCGACGATCCTCGCCCTCTCTCGCCTCAGAGCGTGGCAATCCTGCATATCCAACACTCGCAAAGCGTCCGCGCACATCTCTCGCACCCGAAACGAATACGCTTCTTCCGCTAAAAATCGATCGAAAACGACCACGTCGATTGGATTCCTTTTCCCGCACTCCTCTAAAACAGTTTTAAACGCATCCTCGCGATTCGGTATCGCGTTCGCGTAAAATTTTACCCCTCTTTCCACCAACTGTTTGTTCACCTCCCTGTTTTCTTGCTCGTCCATTTTTGAAGCGCACGCGTAGTGCACGTCCGAAAATCCAGCTTTTAAGAAACCTTCCATCAAATCGCGCGTGCGAACGCCCGCCGCGGACGTTTCTGGTGACAAAGGGACGAACGAGAGGAAGAGGACGGCGCCTTTTTTGCGCGCGTTGTTCACCCCCTCGTGGTTTTGGTCCGCCACCGCACCGATGGAACGACGACGAGTTGGACGATGATGACGACGGTACTTCTTATCGCAAAACGACGCATTCATTCCAGAGAATGCGACGACGTGACGCATTCTTTTCACCGTCGTTGTTATTCGCATTCTCGCGGCGCGTGTGAGCGTGGTGGTGCGCATTTTATATGAATTGTGGTGTACTTGTTTCATGAAGAAAAAAGAAGCTTTTGCGGCTTTTGCGTAAGAGCGCGAAGAAGAAGAAGAAGAAGAACGCGTGGTATATAACACGATGGTGTTCATGTGCTGGTATTATATAACAACGTATGTTTATGTTTGAAATTTGTTTGTTCGTTTGTTCGTTAAAAAGCGCGAGCAGCGGTTGGATGATTCGAGGCGCGAAAAGGTCGCCCAAAAGTCACATCTCGTCGTCGTCGTCGTACTATTTATTCTTGACTCTTCTTTCGAAGCGCTTCCAACTCGCTCTCGATGGCGTCGCTCACCGGTCTTCCTTCCGGCAAAGAACCACCCCCACTTCCGCTTTTCAACCCTTTCATGGCGTTTAACTCATCCTCCACGCTCCCGGTTTCCAACATTTTAAACTGCTCTTCCAACGCGTCCGACGCGGTCAACACCCCCACGGCTTCCGCCTCCGCCTCCGCCGCTAACACTTTCTCTTCCATTCTCTCAAACGCGCTCAACGCGCTCGAAGTGCTCACGCCTTGCACCATATCCGCGACCGCTTTATTCGTCTTTGCACTCGCCGCTCGCGCTTTCAACGTGTCCTTCTTCGACTTGGCCTCCGCCATCTTCGTTTCCAACACTCTCGTATTCGCCACCAACTTCTCCACCGCTTCTTTCTGCAAGAGCAAATTTTCCTTCATCCCGTCTGCGTTCTCCTGGTACGATTTGCGTCTCGTCAACGCTTCTCTCGCTAAATCGTCGTCTCCTTTTTCAATCGCCAGCTGTGCTCGCTTGTACCAATCGTCCGCGGTCTTTTGCGCCGAGTTATATTTGTTCTCCAATTGCTTCTGCGACGCCATCACTTGCGCGGTGGCTTGCCGCATCTTGATCAAATCTCCGTTCATTTCGTTCACGGTTTGGTCCAAGATTTTTTCCGGATCCTCCGCGGCGGTGATGAGCGCGTTCGCGTAGGAGGAGATCACGCGCGTAAATCTGGAGAATAAGTTCGCCGAAACGGTCAAGGAATGCGCAGAAGCTCTTTTAGAGTTTCTCCTTCGCTCTGGTACACCTGAAGCATCAGAATCTTCGCGATGACGACGACGGACACAAAAAGAGGAGGAAGATGAGGAGGCGTTTTTCCCGGTCATGAATCGAGACGTTCTCATCACAGATTTCGCGGAGAAAAAGGTGCGCGGGTTGTTTGACATCATCGTCATCGTCATCGTTTGCGTGCGTTTTGTTGCGTATTGCGTGTGTTTGTGTGCGCGTTTACCGGAGTGGAAAGTGGCGCATTTTGGAGGATAAAATGGAAGAAATGTTTCACATTTTACACGTACACTTACCTAAAAGAGAAGATGTCGTCGAGAGCTTTGCGACGCGCTTTGCAGCAGCGAGAGGAGGATCCGGACGGCGCGTTTGCTGCCAGCGCTGCGAAGAGGTCTTCTTTTGATTCTTCTTCTTCTTCTTCTTCGGAAGGGAACGACTCCGATTTGGACGAGGGGAGGAGGCAACCGAAGAAGAAGAACAACGAGAACGCGTTCGCGGCGTTTTTGACGATGGATGACGACGACGACGAAGACGAAGAGAAAGAAGAAGACGAAGAAGAAGAAGACAAAGCGATGATGGTAAAGGTCAAAAAGGAGACTTTTGAGAAGACAAAGCGCACGATTCAGACGAAGAAAAAGAAGAAGAAGAAGAAGAAAGAGGAGGAGGATGAACTCGAGGCTGCCTTGAGAGATATTGGAATAGAAGCGCCGAACGCTCGGGTACCGGACGCCGAGGAGGAAAAGGAAAAGGAGGAGAAAAATAGGAAATCGAGAAAACGATGGGACGAGTTATTCGCGTGCGACGTTCGGAAATTAAAAGCGGAAGACGAACTGAGACGGATGTTTATGAGTCCGTCGTCGAATGCGGTAGGCGGAGAGTTTAGCGGTAGCGGTAGTAGTAGCGGTAGCGGCATCTTCGCGAGACCGAAGAGCGGATGGTCGAACAAGTCGCGAGCGATCGGTTTGGCGATGAAGAAGACGAAAAATCTGGAGGAGAAGTTTAGAGGCGATTTTGCCTACGAGGAGGACGTAGGGGGCGACGGTGAAGTATCGTATTATCAGTTTTCGACTGGAGCCGCGTACGAAGACGCGAACGAGTTGTTTGAGAAGGCGAGAGAAACGCACGATCCGAGAGCGATTACGCATCTTTTAATGAAGTATCCTTTACACGCGGAGTCGTTGTTGGCGATCAGCGACGTGCACATGGTCGTTGGCGATGCCGATAAAGGGTCAGACGCTATCGAGCAATGCTTGGCGGCGTTTGAGAAATCTTTTCATAAAGATTTCATCGCAGACGTGAAGAAGGGGACGGCGAGGATTCCCATCGATCCGCCCGGGAAAGCGTTCATCGACGAAGATAAAGACGAAGACGAGAGCATTTTCGACGTGATTGATGAATTGAGCGATCGTCGCGAGAAATTAGAAGAAGCCATCGAGATGTGGGACCGATCGAGAGAGAAGACGTTTTTAAAAGCGTTGTTCAAACAGACGTGTTCGTTGACTCGAAGAGGCTGTTACAACGCCGCGTTGGAGGTTTCCAAGATGCTCTTTAGCGTCGAGCCGAAAGATTACTTTTGCGTCGGCTTTATCATCGATTACGCGGCAATTCGGTCGGAGAAATTAGAGTGGTTGGAAGAGTTTCTCGCATCGCTTTTAGAACGACGAGTGTCGCCGTTCGACATGTGGTATCGACCAAATTTTTCTTACTCTTACGCCATCTGTTTGAAATTGCGAGACGAGCAGAGTAAGATAAAGTCAAACAAAGCCGACGAAGCCATGCGTCAAGCGATCATGCAACACCCGTTAGCGCTTTACTTCTTAGTCGAAAAGCTCGATTTGAAGACGCGAGACGTGGAATGGTTCGAAATTATCGAGCGCTCGAGTTACTTTGAAAAAACGACCACTTCCAACAACGCGAGCTATGAATTCGCGTGCAAACTCTTCGCGGAGAGACATCATTACTTGTGGCGACCGGAACGCATTCTGTCCTGGATGAAAGCTATCGCCCGTAGCGTCTGCGAAGAGTACGAGAGAATGAATATTATTTTGAACAGACCGACGAGTAGCGAGGAATGGAAGCACGAGGAAGAAGAGCGCGACAAAATCTACGCGGAATTGAACTCTGTGACGTGGCAAATGACGCGAAACGCAAATCTCGAAGTGAAAGAAGGAAGAAACGTCGCGAGTATGTTTTCTCACGTCTCTTTCGAGGACTACCAAGACGTCGTGAAAAGACAACTTCCCGAAGACGACGAGAATCCATTCTTGGCGCCGGCGCCACAACAACGCAACAGAAACGAAAACAACCGGCACGCCGCGATGGATGATATGAACAACAGGTTGAACAATATGAACAACAATCTCGCGCTCATCGCGGATGCGGCCGAACGATTTGCTGCCAGAGATAATAACGTCGAATGGCGAGAAAATGGAATACCGGAAGAGGAGCTCCGAAACATCGCGGAAACGCACGGCCGTGGGAACGACCCCGGCGCGATTGGAATGATGCGCGCGTTCTTCGCCACGTTATTCCGCGGCGACGAAAACAACGGCGATTTTCAAAACGATAGATTGAGAGACGCGTTGCAACGACAACAACAACATCAATAACATCAACAACGAGGAGGAAATAAGGAGGAAATTAGAATTTTAGATTGAAATGAATACAGATAGCAGCATCGTAGGTACTCGCTCGCTTCGCATGAATCTCGCACATACATACGAAAATACGTCAGAAAATGAAGCACAAAACTGACGTCAACGGAGACAATGGAGAACACTCCATCGTCCCGCACATCCTCCCGCGCGGCTACCGCGCGGTGAACAAGCGAGGCACGATTCACACGACTTTACGTTTGCGAGAAACCAGCGTGCCGAAGAAACCTGGGAGGCACGTGCACAGAGAAAGAGCGTTTTATCGCGCGATTGTTCCGGACAACACGGTACGTTTTCCCCGTTAAAATGGTCTCGAATTGGATAACACACGTTTTATACCTCACACGAATACGACGCCTCTTTTATCAACTCTGACGAAATATGTTTCTCACTCTCCTCTCAGATACAAGCGACGTCGTTTCCCGACGTCCACGTGAAACGGTTCACCGATTGCGGTCGGTACCTGGTCTGTTTCAGTCGAAACTTGTGCGACGTTTTAGTCTTCCGGTATCGAGGGATATCGCGAGGGTACGAAAAATGTCGCAAGCGAGAACTGGGGAAGGAAGACGCGATGCGAGAGATTAGCAAACATTACTCGAACTTTGAGAGCTATTTTAAACTCGTATCGACGGCGAGTTTATCCGCCATGGCGCAAGCGAACGACGAATCGTTTTGTAGGGATTTTTTGTTGACGGCGAGAGGAGGGAAGTATTTAGTCGTGGCGTCGAGCACGCAGGTGGATTCGAGCGCGAATACGAATGCGAATGCGACGACAACGAATGCGGGTGTAGGTGGGAATAATAATAATAACAACAACAACAACAACAACGAGAATAGGAACAGAACGGCGGCGGCTGAAGCGGTGTCGTTATTAGAGGGACAAGAGAATGTAGATGCCATGAACGATTTGAGCGTATTCAACGCGTTGCCGACGATTGAATCGATTACGTTTCACATCATTGAAACGGAAAGCGGAGAGATTGTGGACAGTAAAATGTTCTCCAACGATTTTATGAGGTTAACGAGGAACCAATGCGCGACAATTTACAAGGACACGTCGTTAGCGATCGTCTCGTTGAAACACAAAAGTTGCACGTTTTTAGATATCAAGGAGAACGGGAAGTTGGAGGAGAAATTCACGTTAGGGTCGTACTGCGAAGCCGGGGACGAGGAAATTTTAAAGCAAATGGACGAAACGCAAGCTTTAGAGGAGAGTGCGAATAACCGGCGACGTGGTGGACGATATAACGCCGATGACCGGGAGAGTCTCACCGCTGCTGATGGCGTTCCCAACATTCGAAGAAGCTCGCGACAGGACAACAACAACAACAACAGGAGCATCACAGGCTTGACGCAAAAGCTTCTCGTTCACCGATTCCTCGATGCCTTGTGCAAGTGCGAAGTCTACGACAGCCCAGAAGAACTCCGAAACTTTCACAAAAACTTTGAAAAGTTGGCTCGATTAACCTTAGTCCACGCTCGACAGCTCGACGATTCGCTCTTGCTCTTGAAATTTGTCCCGGCGGAGGCGGTGCATCAAATTGTATTCGCGAACCAGTCGACGCATTTAGATAAACTCAGACGACGGTTTGACGATTCAACGCACAGGGCGGTGTTGACGATATACGATTTAGAGAAGAGAACATTCTTGCACGTCGTTCCGTGCTCCGCGATTGAAGCCATGAACGACGACAATCAAACGATGACTACGTTTCTGGGATCGAACAACAACGCGGGAATCGCGGCGACGCGAGCGGCACAGCCGGCGAACACGTTTGATAGCTCCTCGCCGTTTAAGAATGAAGAAGAAGAGGCGGTGTTCTTCTCTCCCACGCACGGTTTAAACATGTGGCAACGTCTAGCGGGAGGGAGGAGAGAAGACATGGCGAAATCCTTCATTCGCGACGGTATTCTCAACGCGCCGAACGAGTTGACGTTGCTAGGTAACGCCGCGAGTTTACTTTTGAACGTCGATGCGGCTTCGGATACGAGTCAAAGCCGTTCGATAAGCCCTTATTTTGATCGTAGCTTGTTTCATTACGACGAACGAAACGTCTCTGCGATGTGCGTCCCGAAACCTCGAGCGGAATTCGGCGTGAAGTTTACGCCGGTAGAACCAGAAATGGAAAACGTCCCCATCGACGGCATGGAAATCGGAACCTTGTTATCGGTAGGGAAGAGATTTACGCTCCGCGCAGCCTCTTTGGACGATACCATCTTACAATCTCGTTCAAAGAGACACTGTGCGTACGTTTTTCATCCTTCAGATCCGTTCGCGATGAGCATCATGCAAAGTTTCATGCAACCGAGTCAGATGTGTTTTCACACGCGTTTGGCGCCGGGCACCGAGAAATTCTTCGACTTTGCGCCCCACGTCGGGGAAACGAGCAGTCACGTAGCGCAACAACGATAGCAGATAATAGAAGTTATAGATAGATAGAGAAAGATGCGTGTGGTCTTTACAAAAAGAATAATAAATACAGTCGTACTTTGTTGTACAAAATCTCTCTCCTCAAACACATCACGGCGCTTGCAACACGCCGTCCACCAACTCTCTCAGCGGCATCATCTCTTCGCTACTAATCAAACTAAATTCTACCGCAAAATACACAAAATGTTTAAATATCGTGTTCAAATGTTTCTCCGCTTGCAACGCGCAAATAATCTTGAAGTGCGAGTGGTACAAATGCGCGTACACTCGAAACAACCTCGCCGCGATTTTCTTCACCCTCTTCTTAAAATCCCGCGGGAACGCGTCGCCTTGCTTCTTCGGGAATATCTTCTCGTCGTCGATTTGCTTCTCCACCCATCTGAACAGATACCCGCAATACACCGGCGCAGAACACTCCATCGGTTTCATAACTTCCTCCCCGTCCATCCATCGGTACTCAAACTTCGGCCCGGCGCACATCGTCGGACACGTCTTCTCCGTGCAGTGTTCCGTGTTGACCACGTCGTAGAGGAAAACCAGCGCGTTAAAAAAATCAACCACGTTCACCGCGATCCATTCGAGTTCGTCTTCACCTTTCGGTAATTTCACCGCGTCGCGTAACGACCCGTTATTTCCTAACGTCGAGTTGATGTGCGCTTGCAATTCGATGCCTTTTTGCCCGACCGGGATTGGTTTCTTCCGGAACGTCGATTGGATGTTAGAAGTCTGGTGGCTGGTGTTCCCCGTCGCAGCTATATTTCCCGATGATTGAGCAGCAGCAGCACCAGCAGAGGAGGCAGATAAAAAGGAGGACTTCTTGGACAAAACGTTGTTGTTCGACGTTTTCGCGGGGTTGGTGTCCTCGCTTTTATTGGAGCTGCCACCGCCTCTTTTTCCGGACGAACCGAACGAGAACATGATGAGTGAGATTTTGTGTGTGTTTTTGTCGAGCGAAAAGGCAGTTGTTTTACTTTATTTACACATTTTTTATAGGCAACGCTTCACGCATCTCAATCTATACATCACACCTTCTGAATACTATCTTCGTTATGATATAGCATTTCATCATTTGAGCTGTTTATTGACTGAATTCATCTTCTTTTTCCCTCGGCCGACTCGGTAGTCGACGTCTTTCTGGAGGAACACGTAGACGCAGTCGTCGACGCCGGAGCGGAAGGAGAGCATTTCGAGGTCGAGGTAGGAGACGACGAGAGATTGGTAGGTGGCGAGTTCGTTTTCGTCGAAGAGTTCGTTTTCGTCGGCGTCTTCTTCTCCTTCGTCGGCGTCGTTGGCGGCTTTTTTGTTGCGCTTCATCTTAGTCTTATTCTTCTTCTTACCGCCGCCGCCGATGGGGATGAAGCCGAACAATTTCGTTTTCGGCGGCGAGAGGGCGAGCGCGTTCGTGCTCAAGACGGTCAACTCTCCGGTCTCGGAACTTTGCGGCCAGGAGCGGAGTATTTCGTAGCGCATCTTATTTTTCGGTTTCTTGTCGTCCTCGATTTTGATTAAATCGTCGTCGTTGGCAAACACGTCGACGGCGAAATCAATGGTGCCTTCGCTCCGTTTGTTCCGCGTACCGAATATTCCGCGTCTTTTTCCAACTCTGAGAAGGTCGGTGTCGTTAGTGAAAGCGAGCGACCACTGGCCGTTGATAAGAGTGCTTCGCGTGGGCGTTTTCGTGTTGTTCATGGCTTCGAGTTTACGCAAGGTCACTTTAAAGTCTTCGAGTTGTTCTTCGGTGACGTCTCCGTTGCGACCGGAGTCTAAATTAAGCGCTTTCTTGATGACTTCTGCTTTGAGCGCGGCGATTTCGGCGTTACGTTGCATCATTCTAGCTTCTGGAGAGGTGAGCGTTTGGACCGTTTTCAACGCCGAAGCCGCAAACGCCGCGAGGAAGTTGTTGTTGTTTTCAGCGCCCGACGCCGCGGGAGTCTTTTCCTTTTCTTTCTCTTTAAGTTGCTTCTCGTCCTTCCACGCGACGGAGTTATCCTCGCTTTTAATCGGTTCTTTCCACGCCGCCTTCACTTCCGATTCTGTCTTTTCTTCTTTCACGACCGATTTCTTCTCTGCCTTCGTCTTCTTAAAGCTCGCGGAGGCGGACTTATAGCTCTTCACGCCTTTCGTCGCCGGCGGCGATTTCTTTGGAGTTGCGGTTGGGAGCGAAAACTCTGGCTCTTCCAACATCGGTTCGATCAACGCGGACGAAGGCGCAGCAGTTGATGTCGTCGCCTTCGGTGTCGGTGTCGGTGGCGATGAAGCAGCGGCAGCAGCGGCTAATCTCTCAGCCTCTGCCAACTTTCTCTTTTCAAACTCCAAGCCTCTCTGAAGTTGCGCCAGGCGCTCAGTTAATTCCGCCGCTTTTGGTTCTAACGCCTCGCACTCTTCGCCTTTGCAGTCGTCCAAACTCGATGAAACACGTTCTGCTTCCAATATGGCCGCTTTCGAGGCACTTTCGGCAGCGCGAACGGCAGCTTTCGCCGCTAATTTTTTCTTTGCCGCCGAGGCTTCGTCGCTTTTACTTTCGTCGCTCAAGCGCTTGGCGTTTTCGGCATCCATCTCCGCGCGTCTTTGCGCGAGGTCCGCGCTTCCTCCTCCTTGCGCGGCACGCACAGATTTCACGACGGGTTTGACGACGGTTTTCATGATTTTCTCTTCGAATTCTTTCTTATCGAACTTTTCGATTTCAGCTTTGACTTTTGAGATGGTTTCCGAAAGGTTCGCTCTCGCGAATTCAGTCGCCTCTTTCGTGACGATTTTGAATTCGCTGCTTTTCTTTGTCATCGACGGTTTCTTTTTAGCTACGTTTGCTGTTGGTACTGTTTCTGCTACTTGTGTTTTCGCCATTTGCGGTGGTGATACATATTTTCCTTCTTCCTCTTTGTTTTCTTCGTACTCGTCGGCGGCGGCGAAAACAAACTTTTCGATGGCCTCCCCGACAGCTCCTTCCTCGTTCGTCGCGTTCGTGGTAAACGTCGCCACTTTCTTTACGCTATCCTTCGCGTTCGCAACCGCTACGCTCGTTCCCGCCATTTTCAGTAAATCCAAATCATTCTCGGCGTCTCCAATGGCTAATACATTTTCCATCTCGACGTTCAAAATCCTCTCGCACGCGCGCTTCACCGCGGCGCCTTTCGAAGCGCCCTTCGGCAAAAACTCTAACATACCATCAACAGCCACGGTCATATCGACGTCGTAATTTCCCAACATTTTCTCCGCTTCCTCGCGAAACCGCGCAAAGTTTTCATATTTACTCCCGTTCGTCTCTTCGTCCCAAAATAAAATCATCTTGTTCGGTTTCTTTTCGTACAATGACAACTTTGGCACAGATATCGGCTCAGCTTCGCCGTACTTCATCACCAAATCCGTCTGCGCGTCTCTCTTCTCGCAAACAATCTTCTCCTCGCAAAACGCGACGACTGAAATACCGCGAATGCGACAGTACCCGCAAATCGCCTCCGCGGCGATCGCCGGCAACGTCAACGACTCCAACACGTTCCCAAGACCATCGTACGTGACTGTCCCTTGCACAAACACGCCCGGAACGCCTTCGTCTTGGTTCAACTCCGAGAACAATTTCTCCGCCCACGGCCCTCGAGTTTTCCCAGTCGCGATCATCGTCGGCACTTTCCTCTCCACAAGCGCTTTTTTAATCATCGCTTCCGTTGTCCCGGTCAAACTAAAACCATCCGCGTTTGTGACTAACGTTCCGTCCACGTCCGAACAGATGACTTTGACGACTTTAAAGTTCTTTTTCTTCGTAAACATCTTCGCATTATTCGTAGTATTCAAAGTCGCATCAACATCAACATTTTCATCATCATCGCTCGAACCACTACTCCTCGCGACGACGTCCGAGGACGATATCACCGCGTTCACGAGAACACCAAAACCTCTTCTCCCACTCAGCTTCTTCTTCTTTAACTTCTTCTTCTTCGTGCAAAAAACGCATGACGACGCAAAGCCAGCGTCACCACCACGACGTTTCAAAACCGGCTGCAGATTCCCATCATCATCTTTGCGAGAAGAAACAGAGACAGAAGACCAATTCTTCTTCAAACGAGAACGGCGACTTTGATACATCCGAGAAGAAGAACAACACCTACTCTCGATCATCTGCTGGGGGGAGAGCGACACAGAAACCGAAGAAAACGACATGTTTATTCAAAGTTTCTCTCAAGTATTTGCTTTAAAATTCCGTAGACTCAAAGTTCCAATTACTCGCTCGATCCGTACTCAAACAGTTCCAATTCTCCTCGAATGACTCGCGGTGATCCGTACTCAAACTCTCCTCGCGATTCCAGATGCAGAGTATGCACGAATGGCGCGACTTAAACCCCAGAAAATACGGAGGGTATTCCTCTATGAATGAGGGAAAGTGAAGGAAAATGTGTGGCCATTTTTAACGTGAAATTTAGGGTTTGCAAAATTTTCGTGGCTGGAAATGCACTCGAGATACTCTTCTTCTTTGTTGTACTCCTTTCTTTGCGAAAAGAGTACTACGTGCGTATGTAGACGGCGACGAACATATTTCTTCTAAGAAATGATGATGCTGATGCTATTTTACTTCTCCAAATCCTCCTCCTTTTTCGAAACTCGTGTCTTTCGAAACTCTCTTCGAAAAGTCTCCGAGAACAGATACAAGATAGGCCATCGGAGCGCGAGCTTTTCCTTCTCTTCCTCCTTGAAATTCGTAAGCGAGAAGTTTCGCGCGAACATTTTCTTCTCTTTAAAATACGCGAAAGTCGTCCCGCACAAAACGAAGGCGAAACCGACGAGCGCGTACCCGTTCTGCAGAACGCTTCCCGTCCTCGCACCGGAAAGCCCCGGCGGGGGCCCTCCGTACGTCGTCACCGATTCCACGTAGTGGAAGTTACTGTACGAGTTTTCACCGCGACGTTCTTTCCGAATCTCTCTCTTCTTTTCGACCGTTCTGTTGCTCGGAAGAGATGGTCCCAAATCCTCGCGAGCGTCGTTTCCTCTTCCACCTCCTTCTTCTTCGAACATCGTCATCCTTTTTCGAGCGTTGAGAAGCTCCCGGTCGATCGACGCGAACTCTTCCTCCAAGTGACTCAAAAATCCACCTCCTAAAAACTCTTCTCCTCTCGGGGCATTCCGACTCCTCGTATTCCTCGTGTTTTGCATCCTCGTCGTGGTGTGAGTGTTATTACTATTACTACTGCTGCTACACACCGCCTGGTTCCTGTTTTGACTCCTCCTCGTGGTGTGAGTAGTACTCCTACTCCTACTCCTAAACACCGCCTGGACGGAGCATTTTGACGCTTTAATGGGGAAAGATGATTTTGACTTTGACGATGACGATGCCGTTCGACAACAGAAGAGAGAAGGGGAGGAGGACATGTTGCAGCAGTATTCGCTCGTTTTGGTGGTGGTGGTGAGACGAGCGCTTTTACTGCGAAAGAGCGAACGAAAGAAAGCTTTTGACTCTTTGGGGATGAAAAGTGAGGAAATCTTCACTCGAATGCACTAATGCGAAACGACGACGACGACGAACAGAGAACAAACACAATGTCCAGTCTGACGTCGTTCCTCCATCAGAAAGGCGTGAACATAAACGCTTTATTCAACAACGCTCCTCCTCCTCCTGACGATCAAAACGATATCGAATCCTCAGAACTCGTGAAAACCATCCACGCGCGTTCCAAACGGTTCGTTGCCCAAATGTCCCCGCACATAGACGCCATCGAAACGAACGTGAGAGAGATGACATCAAAAGCGAGAGGCGCGCGCATGACAAATGCGCTCGAGTTACACGCCTTGATTGATTCTTGTTCTTTTTCTGAGCGTTCTTCGTCTCAAACGAGCGAGGAAATGGAAGAGAAAGACGAGAGGGATGTGCATGCAAAGGAGGTGGAAGCGTTGAGAGGCGAGATCGAGCGCATGGTGGAATCGAAAGAAATAGAAGGAAAGAAGGAGGAAGAAAGGAAAGAGAAAGAGAGGAAAGAGAGGCGGGAGAGAGAGTTACGAGAGGCGATGATGTTTAGGAAAGAATAATGATATATATAGGAGAGAAGTAGAGCACACGTAGTAGTAGTCTAAATTCTAGTATTCGCATCACAACCGCTACATGTAGTAGTAGTAGTAGTAGTAAACGCTGCTTTTCTTGCTAATGATGAACTCTTCTAATGAACTATCGGGCGACAATATTCGCCCTTTAATGCGATGTGACCTTCGGTCAACCCGGCGTTTCGATCGATTTTCTCGCTCGCTCGTTTCGTGTGAAACGGCAACAACCAGCTAAAAACGTTATCGCCGAAAATCTCCTTAAAATTTCCCCACCGTCCTTTGTCGTACTTCCACGGCAACGTTTTCTTCTTCTCGTACATTTCAATCGTCGTCATGTTGGCTAAGACTAAGTTTCCGTGCATGACGATGAAGCCTAAAAGAGACGCCGCGAACGCGACGTTCATGACAAACGCGACAAAGACGAGCGTCATGGCGCCGCCGTGTTGCCTCAACTCGTCTCTCTCTTGCGGCGACGTGTCGCTCCCGGGTTGTTCGCTATCTTCCACGTCTTTGAAAAACTGCACGAAATCGCTCAGCAAACATATCGCGTCGAAAGTTGTTCCTATGAACGTGTATGCTAAAAATTGTAAGAAAAATTTGTAGTTTCTCGCGCCGACGCAGTTGGCCACCCACACGCAGTGGTGGTCCATCCTCAACACGCATCTCTGGCACACCGAGCAGTGATGGGTCCTCTCCGGTTTCCACGCGATGCATTTCTTACACACTCGTCGTTTGCTTTCACTTTTTGGAATATTCGCAGCTATCTCTTCATCTTCTTCGGGAGGTTCCCACCTCTCCGGCACGCTTCCGGGTTCCGCCAACACGATGGCGAAATAGGACCATAAAATCATAAAGATCATCAAATGATACGTCACCAAAACCGTCTTCGCCACCTTCTTCTCGTCTTCCGTCCCTTCTTCACTCAACGGTCCGTACACTAACGCAACCGTGGCGTAATACGTCAACCCGATGATCCCGAGCACGATTAATACCATAACCGACCCGAACGCTTTCAGTAATCTGCACGCGTTGGAGGCGAATATGTTCGTAAACGCGCCTTCATCCGGGGCGACCCATTTTTGATCTAAACCTCCTCCTCCTGTCGCGTTGAATGTCGTCGTGGAAGAGGGTGTTTTCTTCGGCGTCGACGGTTTCTTTACGTGCTGCGAAATCGTCGGCGTCGTCGGTTTCTTAATCTCCACGTGCGTTATTCGCCCTTCCGTGTTTTGTTCCATGAAGTTGCTCTTGTTGTTCGGTGGTCCTTTTCTCGTCGTCGCGTTTGATGAAACCGCTGCTGCCGCCCCGTACGAATTAATGTTAGTATTCGACGACGACGACGACGACGGCGTCGGGGATATCGTCGTTCCCGTCGTCCTTTGCGGAGTAGTATTTTGTTGCTCTCCTTGCGACGCGTTCTTCATCGGATTGGAATTCAACGACGGCTCCATCTTCGCGTTTTCGTCGCCTCCCCTCCGCGGCCACAATCCAACACGATGTGTAGAGAGTATTGAAGAAAGCACCCTACGACCAAAACCTTCTAAAGAAAAGAACGCTCTCTCTCTCGTGCACACTTACACACACAAAACACACAGAATAGAATAAAGGAATCTGTGTGTGTGTAAGTGCGCGTGAATTAAGAGAGTAACTTGATGCGTCTCGCGCAGGTCGAATGTGAAGCGCTGTCGCACAGATTCCCGAGAGAGAAACCAAAAGGAATTTTTTAGGGTTTCAATGTTTAGGGTATTATTTAGGGTTCTCGATTTTTTTCTTTCTCTTTGTGGATAACAAACTCTTCTGTGCATTACCACTAGTATTATAACGCGCGTAATACTACTCCCACAGAGGAGAGAATACGGAGTAGTATTTGCGACGCAAAGGCAAATATATATACATATATATATATATAATGCCGGAACCTGTCAGCATCCACCAAAATGACAAAGTTCTTTTTTTACGAGAAGAAGAAGACCAACACGCTCAAAATCAATTGGAAGCGGATTACGAGAAATGCTTGAACGAACTCGCGAGGACAATCTCCGGAAAAAACCGGAACGTCTCCGGCGACGTATCCTGGGAGGACCAGTTCAAAACCTTACACGAATACGTGGACGAATTAAACCTGCGCCATTTTTTGGAAACGCAGTCGAACGCGATACACGTGGCCGGGACGAAAGGGAAAGGGTCCACGTGCGCGTTTTGCGAATCTGTCTTGTTGGAAAACGAGGTAAAAAATGTCGGTTTGTTCACGTCGCCGCACTTGGTGGACGTGCGAGAACGGTTTCGGATAAACGGCGAACCGGTTGGGAAACGGGAATTTATCGAGGCGTTTTGGTGGACGAAAACAACGATCGAGAAGGAATTAAAGATGGAGTTACCGGCGTACTTTCGATTCCTGTTCCTTTTAGGATTGAAGATATTCAAAGACGCCGGGACGGAGTGTTTGATATTAGAAGTCGGATTGGGAGGACGGTTAGACGCGACGAACTGCGTCCGAGAACCCAAGGTGGTTGCGGTGACGAGTTTAGGTTTAGACCACGTGGAAGTGTTAGGAGATACGATCGAGAAGATCGCGTGGGAGAAAGCTGGGATATTTAAAAATAAGACGAGAGCGTTTACGAGTCCGCAAGTTCCCGAGGCGATGAAAAGTTTGGAGAGGAAAAAAGAAGAGGTTGGATGCGAGTTGGTCGTCGCAAGACAGATTGATTTAGACGGAAACGACGAAGATGGTAACAACACAGGCGGCGAGGAGAAAGTTGAGCTCGGTTTGAGTGGACCGCATCAGAGGATAAACGCGAGCTTAGCCGTGGAGTTGGTCAAAGAGTGGGCGAGGAAAACGAAACATCGAGGGATATTAGCAGAATTGGAGAAGGAAAGAGAGAAGAAACCGGAGGCGAAACTCGTGCTTCCGGATACTTTTCGAAGAGGATTAGAAAAGACCAGATGGCCTGGTCGAGAACAAATCGTACGAGACGAGCACAGTAAAAACTTGACGTTTTATTTGGACGGCGCCCATACGGAAGAGTCCATGCGCACGTGCGCGGAATGGTTTTCCGCGCACGTCAACGCCAAACGGAAGAAGGACGGGCAGCACGACAACTGTTACAACGACGGGAAACAATTAAGTTCGGGAATGTGTCACAACGTCTTCCTCTTCAATTGCATGGAAGAGCGGTCGCCAAAGGTTTTGTTGTCGGCTTCTGTGGACGTTTTGAAATCGAAAAACGTGCGCATTGATACCGCCATGTTTTGCCCGCCAGATTCCTCCGCGCTCGGACTGGTTAAAGTCGAAGACGACAAGAAGAACTTGGAGTGGCAAGAAGCGTGCGCAACGACTTGGCGCGAGATTGAAAAGGTGAAAGGTCTCAACACCAGTAGTTTTAGTAATAGTAGTAGTAGTAGTAGTAGTAGTAGTGGTCAAACGGATGTTCGCGCTTCCGTGGCGGGCGCGATAAGCGCCTTGAGACGAAAAGCAGATTTGGTCGCGCCGAAACGCGTCGACGTGTTGGTCGCCGGGTCCCTGTATTTAGTCGGCGATATTTTGCGACAGTTGAAAAAGTTAGGCGTAAAGTAGTTTTATTGAAAAAAGAACTTCATCGGTACGTACTGTAGTAGTCGCGTACACGGACATTTATATTAAAACAACACGAGCAAACACATAACTAGTAATTATAAAGGACGACAACAGCAACAACAACAAAAGTTGTTACACACGCAGTTGTGTTCGTATAGTAGCGGTATTATCGTCGGCCTCCTCGGCCTCGACCGCCGCCGCCGCGGCCACCACCGCCGCCTCGGCCACCACCGCCGCCTCTTCCGCCGCCGCCGCCGCCACCACCATCCAACTGCGAGACGACATTCAACAGCGGTCTTTGTTCTCTCAAGCCCATCATGCCGACGGTTTTCGCCAAGACGCCCGGTAATCCTGAACATCCCAAAACGTCAATCGCGTACGAATTCGCGGCGTGTACCAAATCGTTCTTCGACCATCCAATCTTCCCAGTGCTCGAGTTATAAAAACCCATCCACGCGACGTAGGCTTGATCTTTGGTCTTGGAGTCGACTTTTTGCAACGCTCGATTGATTCTGTCCGAGGCGTTCGGGTCCACGCTCGCCTCAGCCACTTGCAATGGTAAATCTTTCATCGATCGTAAGATGTACTTTTCGAAATCAGCGAGAATGAGTAAACCTTCGCCTGTTTTACCAGCTCTTCCGGTTCGACCTAATCGATGGACGTACTGTTCTCTCGAGGACGGTAATCCAATTTGAATGACAAATGTGACGTCCGGGAAATCCATACCTCTCGCGGTCACGTCCGAGGACATCATCACCGCGGACTTACTCGCGCGAAACTGGTCCGCCGCTTTCGTTCTCGCCGACTGCGATTTTCTCGAGTGAATTTCAAACACCTTGATCCCCATAGCTTCGAAAACTTCGCTGGCCAACCCAGTCGCTCTCGCGGTCGGGAAGAAGCACATGATTTTATGGTTCGGCACCTCCCTCGCGTGCGCTTCAACCACTTGCAAAAGTAACGCCAAATGATCCTTGGTATCCGCCACGGTTAGCCACTGCGCAACTTGAGAATTCGTCGCGGTCGCCTCGTCCCCGACGCAATCGATGTACACGTGATTATCACTCATCGCATTCGCGGCGATTTGTTTCACCGCGTCTGGCACCGTCGCAGAAAATAACAACGTTTGTCGATTCCTCGGTAAATAACTCAAAATCTTCTCAATCGACGGTCGAAAACCCATCTCCAACAACTGATCGGCTTCGTCTAAAACCAACACTCGTAAATTTGACATCCGTTCTCTCAACCCTTCGTTTTCCAAATGATCGATCAACCTCCCCGGCGTGGCGACTAAGAAATCGCACCTATTCTCTCTCAATCGTTTCTTATCGGTCCCGATGTTCGTCCCTCCGAACACCACCTGCGCACCGTACTCGTGAAAGGTCAACAACTGGTTCGCTTCCACGTGAATTTGACTCGCCAATTCTCTCGTCGGCGAGACGATCAACACGGACACGTCGCCTTTCCTCGTCTCCGGGTTCTTCATCAACAACTCGATGCTCGGAAGCGTAAATCCAACCGTCTTCCCGGATCCCGTCTTCGCTCTCGCCAAAACGTCCACACCTTTCGTTATGTGCGGCAACGTCTGATCCTGCACCGCCGTCGCGTGCGTAAACTTACACACCTCCGTAATCGCTCGCATCGATTGCTTGGACAAACCCATCGACGCGAACGCCATCGTCGTCGGCACGTTCCCGCCGTCTTTCACGTTTTTCGCCGGTTGCGCTTCATTCAAGGTCCGTTGCGAACCGACGTTCAATCTCACTCTTTCTTGTCCTCCTTGTCCTCTGCCTCCTCTTTCTCGCCCTTCCTCGGATTCCCGCCTTTTGTGTGGCGGATTCGGGCCTCGCTGCGTCCCGTGTTCGCGCTTTTGCGCGCCGTCGTTGTTGGTGTTAAATCGGCCGCCGCCACCTCGTCCGCTCGATCTCCCGCCTCTGCCGCCTGCGCTCGATCGACCACCACTTCTGCCGCCTCTGCCTTGGTACGAAGCATTTTCACCACCCGTCATTATTATCGTCTGGAGTGCTCTTCTGCTGTTGTTCACGCGTGTTTGTGTGCGTACGAATCGTCGAGAGAAATAATTGAATCGAGTTGTCGACAAGCAGCACGTTCGCATTGTTAGTGAAGAAAAATTGAAGGAAAATTTGGGCACGCGACGAGCGTTACAGTAAAGAGTAGAGCTTTGGTATTATATCACAGTAGTTTGGATCCGATCTCGATGTGTGTGTTGCGTGTTTAACGAACGTTTCAAATCAGAACTCGTCGGAATCGTCGTCGGAATCGGTCGCGGATAATGTCCCGAAGACCACCCCGGGAGCGGATTTACGCGCCGCTTTTGCCCATGGTTTTGTCGGTTGAGGCAACGACGGTGCGCGTTTGACGCTTTTCGATGACGTTTTTAGTTTCTTCTGCAATGGCGGCTGCGTAAGTTTGGCAACCTGCTTGTGATACGCTTGTTGTTTTTTCGGCGACGGTATCATCATCTTCTTGGCGACCCCTAGACCTTTTGTGAGGACTCTTTGAAACACGGCGCCTCCGGGAGATTTCTTGGAAACCGGCGCGGATTTTGTCCTTTGTTTAATCGGCGTCGACGGCATCTTTTTCCCACTCGGCATTTTCCCACTCGCCACTCGAATTTGGTCCTTTTCAATCGAGGCGACTTTACGGTTCGCTTCGCGCGCTTTTAAGTTCGCTTCGCGCGCCGCTTTTGCCCATTTTGCCTTCTCCTTCTTCAGTCGTTCGCTCTCCCGCGCCAGTCGTTTGTTCAATTCCGTCTGTCGCTTCTCTTTCACCAGATGTAATGCTCGTCCTTTATCCGTCTTCTTCTTCGTCGGCGTCGATTTACGAACGACCAAGGCCATGGAGTTCTTAGTATTATTCTTGTTAGTGTTAGTATTCTTAGTATTCTCGATGCTCTTCTCGCTCTTCGGCGCTTTCGATAAAACCTTCCTCCCTTTCCCTTTGAGATACAATCCGCAATCCAAATCGTGTCCACATTTCACGATGGATTCTTTCCAAATCCTATGCGACCCTCCCTTGTACTCGTATAACTTCTCCTTGGTCCCGAGAACGCGCGCAATCCACTTCACCCCGATCGGTTCGAAATCCTCGTCTTCTTCCTCTTTCGACTTCTTGACGACTGTTTTTTTCTTGGAATGAATTTGATGAATTTCCCCCCACCACGGGTTCTTCGGGTCGCCGGAATTGACTTCAACGAACATGCCGACGTGCAAGTCGGTGAGTCGAATCGCTTGTTTTGAGGATGGGGATTTGGAGGACATGAGTTCTACGTTTGAATTCTTTACGAAAGAGACGAATGTATTATGATACGAGCAGTTGGGAATACTGGAGAGTAAGTACAATTGAAGAACAGTTGGGCAACTCCAATTGCGAACAGTTGGGCAACTCCAATTGCGTTCTTTAAAAGCTAGGGTTTAAGGTTTCAGGGCAAATTTTGTCCTGTCCCTTCTAAAAATCTTCGTTCTCTTCGTACCGATGGTCGTCCGGCGCGTCCGCGCGGACGACTTTCCCAGCCGGCGAGGACGCCTGTTGGACCAAACTTTCCAAGTTTTTCTTATTTTCGTCGTCTTTTTTCTTCATGTTTGCAATTTCTTTAGCTTTTTGTTCCTTGAGTTCTTTCGATTTTAACGCGCGGAACTGGACTTCGCGAAGCGAGCGGGAAGACTTTTGGGTTTTCTTTCTTCGCGCTTCGTTGCGTCGACCTTTGACGTCGACTGGACAGCACGCGTCCATGGCCCATTGGTAGGCGGCATCGGTGTCTGTGACGAGATTTGAAGGTGTTGGAGCAGTTTGCGAACCGTCGACCGGGACGCCGGTCAAGAGGGCGTTGACGACTTTGACGAGGATTTTCGCCGGTTCCGATCGGTTGAGGAGGTTTTCCGCGTCTACTCTCGCTTTAAATTCTATTTTTGCGCGAGCTTCTTGCACTTCTCCGGAAGATTCGGCAGTGAGTCGTCGATTTTCATCCTGCCATTCCGCGAGAATCTTCTTCGACAACCAAAACGCTTCCATGTTTTCTTGCGTGTTTGCCTTTTTTATCTCGAGCATCGCTTCGTCGCAGGCGCGTCGTAAGTCTTGTTCTTTTTCCCCGTGGACGGCTTGTTTGTACGTGGAGGAGTCTGGGTTTGCCATCAATATCGCGTACGTGTCTACTTCGCGTTCGTAACGAGCTTTCAAACATTTGGCTTCGTATTTGATTTCGTCGTACAAAGTAATGGCCGCGTAGAGGCAGTAGTCTAAATCACCAACAGCTTTGGCGCTGTCCGATAAACCACCTTCGGCTTCGTAGGAGTCTTCGATGAGAAGCTCGATGCCATTCAAGACTTTATTTTTACCGCCGGCAGCGGAGGAGGAGGAGGACTTTTTGTTCTTCTTCAACGCCGCTGCGGTGGTTTTGCGCTTGCGCTCCATGTGGTCCAGGAGCTTTTGGACGCACAACTGACCCAAAGAATCTCTCACGGACTCTTTCAAAGATAACGACGAGTGCATTTCTTTGTCCGTCGCCGCGCGCATGATTGGCGCAGAACCCAGAGGCGGTTCCACGCTTTCGTCGCGAACCATATACTCCCATCGGGCATTCGGCGACAACTTTTGCTGCAGTTGCATGTAAATAATCAACAAGCCCGAGATGTCCTCGTGATTGACGACTTGATTCACGAATAACATCGCGTACTCTTCAAAACTCTTTTCTTGTAAAGGAACCGGTATCATTTGAGAGCAAGTTTCGGAGGACGTTAATTGTTCCGGGGTTATTTGCGCCGCATAATCCAATGGGATGTTTTGCACCGCGCCGTGGAAGGCGGCTTCGTACGACGGAGCAAGGAGACGCGTCATGCTCGCGTCAGCAGTCATGTGCTCTTCCTCGTACGTCGCTCGCATGTACGGTAAAATCGTTTCGTTCCACGGCTTTGAACTGTATTTACTCGGAATGCCGTATTCGATGTACAGCTCAAACGCTCTTTCGAGAAAATACGACACCGTATCTTCGTCGTCCAATTTCGTCTCGTCGTCGTCATCGTTGCCGCCGTTGAATGCAATCACGGATGCGACGGCGCGAATAGAGCGTCCTAAAGTCGCTTCGCGCAAATCCTCTAAAGATCTAAATAAGTAATCCGTCTTTTTCTTGGAACGCGCGTCTTTGTTTGAAGTCAACATGACAACGATTGAATTCAAAGCGTCCAAGTCTTGGAGGGAATAGCAGCACGAGGTAAATAAGGAACAATTTCTTCGAACGGCGGCAACATAGCGTCTGGTAGATTCTGCCTGGCCAATGGATGATATGCAGACTTTCGTTTGAAGCTGGACGTAGAGTTCACCGTCGTCGTCGTATTTTTTACTGCCCAGGGACGCAGCCGCTATCGCCGCGTTTCGTCTATCTTCGTCTTCAGCCTCTGCTACTTCGCTGGTTGCCGGCGACACTGACGACCCAAAACCGATAGTCACGTCCTCCATTTCCACCATCATACCGAGCGAAAACGCAAACTTTTTCGTTTTTTTACGTTTCATGCCGAGTCCCGCTCTCCACGGTTCCGTGACACCGAACATAGGCGTCAACCACGTCAGCGCGTCGATAGCACCCGCGTGCGAGGGATCCTCCGCAAGTGGTGGACCTTCGCGAGGGCGATTATCAGTCCTGGACAATTGCTCATAAATCTGAGCGTTGTGTTCCAACGAATTTCGCGCCAAGCGGTAGCAGACTTTGTGATACAGCGGAATGTTCTCCTTTATTTTCTTCAAGGCCATATTCGCATCTTTCCAAGCCGTCGCCCACGTCTTCTGCTGCGCTGGTGGCAACGCAGCTAAGGCACCTACCGGTAAAAACCTATATTTGTTCACTTCTTTAATCACCGGTGTATTGGATTCAGTCGCTTTTCCTCTCGACTCAAGTGGTACAGTCAACAACGAGCGACACCGCGCCGCGTGGAGTTGGTACAAAGGCTCGAGAAACTCTGGCGCGTTGTCGACGGCGATTTTGAACGAATGTAAAACAGTAGCTATCGGCTCTTTTTGCTTCCGGTAACACTTTGCAAGCTCCAAGTCATATAAATAGGTTTCCGGCGCATTCGATGAGGCTCTCTTGAACGCCACGACCGCCCTCGTGAGCGCGTGCTGATACGCCGACGTCTCCCTTTCGATTTTTTCGCGTCGACCATCGTAAAACGGAAGGCAATTTTGCAAGTTCTCGTAAAAAGCCATACCTTGACGCTCGTAGTTCTCCGCTAACTCATCCTTTACGAGTTCGAGTTGAGATGTAATCGCCTCTGACTCTTCTGCGGTGAGCTTTTGAGACGACGCATTAAACTCGCCTTCCGAGATGACCGCGTCCTTGGTGAGTTGCGATTCGAGTGCGCTTTTCTTCTCTTCGAGAAGAACTATCGTAGCGTGGAGACACGCTCTCAACCAGCTTTGGTGCAAGCGGATGAGCACCATTACTCTGCCGTCGTCGTTCGTTCTGAATTCTTCCGCAGAACACATCTTCCCGCCGTCTGATATGACGACATCCTTCACGGCGTCAAAGTGCACCGCCAGAGATCGCCAACTATCGACGCGTTTCGGATTGTAGCACAAATCATACTTCAACAAGTAGCAGTACTCGCGAGACATGGTCGCGTGCGCAGGTTCGTCCGATGGAGGTTCTTCGGGTGACCATTGAGAGGGACTGTTCGAATTTAACAAAGAAGATAAGAATTTCCAGTTATCGTTGACGACTTCGAGGCTTTGCGAAAGTCTCCGGTGTTCAAGCTTCGCGGAGAGGTAAAACAAATCCGCGAAAATATCTGCATCCTGATTTCGCGGGTCATCTTGTTCATCGTCGATATCCATCATCGCAGAACCGTCACCACCTGCCTCGCCATTATTCTGCCGTTGTTGATGCGCCGCGCCGGTAAAGCTCGGCATCGGCGTCGCCGGACCTCCGATGCTACTTGTCGCGACACCGAACATCCGTCTCTGCAGTCGCGCTTTCTTTGACAACGGAGGCGAATTTTGTTGCAAGAGATTCATTATAGCCGTCGCTTCTGCGGACGTCAACTCCGGGAAGTCACCGTTGTGATTCTGCCAAACCGTGAAGATCTTATCCAAACGAACCAAATCTTCTTTTTGAACAGCCTCTGGCGGCTTTCTGAACGTTCTTCGCACCATACTGACCGCACTTCGAATATTTTCAACAGTCTCTGCGGGCATTTTCGCCTGCTTCGACGCGAGAATATTGTTATCGTCTTCTTCACTATCTTGATCTAGACGAACAGCTTCTTCGACGTACGGTTTTATCGCGCGCCACAACGTAGCCGCTCTTTGCCTTTGCGCCGTCCAAGTCTTGTAGTTCGCTTGGTTTCTCTCGTTCTCGTCCTCTAAGAAGTCTGGCATCATCGATTTTGCAGACAAGAACGATTCTGGCACCTCGCACGCGCCGCCTTCCCTGCGACAATCTCGTAGAGTGAAACCCAAAGGCGTGATGATTTTTGAAAGATCCACGCCGTACGCGCACCATAAACACTGCGCGATAATCGAGTCTAGTCTGTGCAAATCCTCCACATCTTTTCGTATCTTGCTCTCGTACGGATCCATCGCTTTCTTCAATTCGGCCTTCTTCATCGCAGATTGCGTGGGTGGCGGTTTCTTCTTCTGTTGTTGTTGTTGCTTTTTCTTCTTCGCCGCCGCAGCCGCTTTCTTCGTGACTGCTTTTTTACCTCGTTTTTCGGTCTCAAGCTGCTGAGACTTTTCGAGAGAACTTGGGGCAGACGTATCATTTTCCGCCGCTGCGGCTGCTCCATCGGGCACCGCTTGCGGTTTAGGAGACAATCCGACGGCTCTCGATATCACACCAACGATGGATCCAAACATAGACGAAGACGGTTGACTTTGCGTTTGTGTACCGGTTTCTTCATCCGACAGAAGCGGTTTACTCGCAGGTTTCGGCGTAGTTTGCTCGTCCAAATTATTCTCTTCGTCCGTTTCCATCAAGGACGCGGTCTTGTTCGTGTCGTCGTCAGACGTGCTCGCAATCGTGATCACATCTTGAACGTTATCCGGCATTTCTTGTGGTGGCGTCCATCTCTTTTGCAATTTTCGGCTTTCGGCTATGCTTCGACACAACAACGATCTTCTTTCCGACAGCGTGTCTAACCGCTGCCGCAGATACGAACTTCCGGACGCAAAATCTAACGCGTGATAAGCGTGATTGTGCGCCTCGTTATTACCAGCCTTCTTTTTTGCCGAAAGATATGAAGCACTGTTGAAAGCTTTTGATCCGCAGCAACATCTCGCGTCCGCCATGCAAGTGTGCAGTCGCTCGCTCGCATCGCACATCTTTTTGACATCCAAATCATCGAGCATTCCTTCCATTCTCTGCAACGCATCAATCAATTGCGCCGCAGATTCTGCTCCAATCGCTTTCGCGCGACATTTCGATGCATCTCGGTGGTTGAGATTCAACGAAGGATCCGTTGCACCCTTAACGACGTAGGTTTCAAAAGCGACGCACGCGAGCGGATGTAAATTCAGTTGGCGAACTGTACGCAACGCCACTTCAATCTCACTCTTTGAAAGAGTCGCGGCTGAAACATCCTTCTTATTCGCGATGGGGTCACTTTCCCTCGCCGCGCCACCGCTTGCCTTTCGCGGCGTCGCGGGAACGTCGTTCTTTTCACTGATAGCAGTGGCATCGCAAAAATCGTCAAAGTTCGAACACAATCGACACAGACACTGCGCGATGGCTCTCAACGCGATGTGATCACCGGTTACGTCAAAGAGTTCAGAGAGCGCGCGAATGAGCGTTTCCGGATCGTTCCCTTCCGCTACCGATGCGTCGCATAGCACTTTAAGCGCGGATGCACGTTCCACAGGGGTCATGACGTACGTTTCCCGATTATCTTCCGATCCGTATTGTTGACTAGAACTACTTTTGTTTCTCGACGTTGCTCTCTTTTTGCTAACGGCTTTCGTCTTCTTCGTAGATTCTTCTCCGCTCGCATCATCGTCTCTATTATCTGCATCTTTCATGCCATCTGGAACGTGCAAAGGTTTTCTGCCGATCAACACCGGCGAGAGTTCAAAGACGAGTTCTTTCGTTTCACCCATGGCGAAACGCGCCGCGGCGCCGGTGACAGTTTCGCGCAAAGAGGTGAGCCGAACCGCGGCATCACACGCCGTTCGGGTGAACCGTTCGGGAGCTTTATCGAGTATCCAGGAATCGTCGTCGAATGTGCTCTTTTTAGAAGGAGGAGCGCTTCGAAGTCCTCGTTGGTCTTTTTTGCTTTCAGATTTCGGGCAACACTCGCGACTGGCGTCTAAATGCTCTCTCGCCGCTTTACCTAATCCCAAAGCTACAGATAATTTATACTCCACGAAGTGAATCTCGCCCCATCTCTCGTTCTTACCTTCCTCGTCAGAGGAAATTTCGTGCGCGCGTTGGACATGTTTTTTAGCGAGCAGCGCCCATCGCTTGGACGTTTCTGCGCCCGATTTGAGCGAATTTGTCTCAAAACATTCCGAGACGACATCAATCGCCGCGTCCGCTAACATCAAGTGCGTTCTCAATCGGATTTCCGGACGGGAGGATACACCATCCACGCCAAAAACTTCCGCTAATTTCAAGATATTTAGAGCGTCTACCGCAGTATCGTCCTTTACATCCGGACGCCATCGCAAGGCGGCCGCAAGTATAAGCTTCCACGCGCAGTCGGCGATGCCGCCATTCTTCGCGTTTATCGCATTCACGTACGAGGACACTTGCGCGCGTTCCTTAGCCGACGCGAGAACAGAAACGCGCTTGCCGCTGTGACGATCCTTTTTCAAGGAATCTAAATTGTTTTTGTTCTCGTGCGCGGTCGTTAATCGATCGTTCGCAGCTTTCAAAGTCTCCATATCCGAGGCACTCAATTTCACCTTTTTCTTCACGAGCGATAGGAAAAGCTTCTCGGCGATTTTCGATTGCGGGCCTTTCCATTTCGACGACGGCGGCGGAAGTGGGGACGCAACATTCGCCTCGGATTCTTTCATCGCTGTCGTCGTCGTCGTCGTCGTCGTCGTTTGCGTTTCGTCTTCAGCAATAGTCGTCAACGTCGGCGTTTTTTCTTTCGTCGTCACTTTTTGTTTCTTGTTCTTGTTCTTGTTTACTCCCTCGGTAATGGTATCACTCGTGACAAACTCGACAGGCACGCCTAATCCGGCTGATCTTGCAGCAGAAGACGTTCCTTTCCTCGAAGGCGTGGATACTCTCGTCGGTGTCGATGACTCTGGCGGTGTCGACGGTGCGGCAACGCCTTTTTCGTCGTCGTCTTCGTCGTCGTCCTCTTCTTCATCGTCGTCGTCGTCCTTGGCCCGTATCGCGCTCTCCTCCGACTCAACCTTGACTTTTACCGCGCCGAGTATCGACGAGGCGACATCATCCCACGCCATGCGTTCGAGCGTAAGCGCGCATTTCGTCCCTTTCGCAGAGATGTCTTTCCTCGCATTTACGCGTTCAAATCTCTCTCGCGCTTTAACCAACCGCTCTTTCGGTTTCGCGTTTGCAAAGTTCGTTTGAATCTCCTTCATTCGCTCGTTCCTCCTGTCTGAATTCAAAATCCTCGCGGCTAAAAACGTCGCCGACGCTTCGTCACCGACCAAAACGCACACTTCGCACAACTCGTTCAAAAGCAACGCGTGCGTCGGCTGCGCTAACAACCCGCTCTCAAATGCCATCCTCGCCAACGCCACGTCGCCTCTCTTCGCGCTCAACTCGCCCATGCGTAACCAACTCGCCACGTCTTCTCGGTCCATTCTTACCGCTTCCGAGTAACATCGAATCGCTTGTTCAAAGCTATAACTCTGGGAAGAAACAGACGATTTTGAACTTAACTTTTCTCGCCGCTGCTTTTCTCCTCCGTCGTCGTCTGAATCGTCCTTGTCGTCTTCGCTTCCCTCGAACTCCTCCTCCTCGAACTCGAACTCGCCGCACTCTTTCGCGAACAAGTTTCCGAGGTTCCTCAGCGCTAACTTCTTCACAGAACACAACGTCGGCGTCAGCTCGTCGTTTTCGCGCATCATCTCGTGATTGACCACGGCGAGTAGAATCTGCTTCGCCTCTTCTCTTTTCGCTTCTTCCTTTAGTATTACATTCTCTCCTCCTTCTTCGTTGTTGTTGTCTTCTTCTTCCTCTTCTGCCAACAATCGGATCGCGGTTTCGTACGACCCGGCGATTCGCGTTTCCTCGGCTTCCGCCGTTCTTCGTTTCCGTTTTTGCGTTTCCGCGTCGTTGTTGTTCTCACTTTCTCCTCGAATCAATCCTTGCTTTTGGTTTTGGTCGTTTTCTTCGTCAAAGTCTCCCTCGCGAAGATGATGATGCCGATTGCGTTCGCGACGCTGCGAATCATCGTTCTCGTTGAATGCCGCCCACTCCATCGTTTACTAAAGAGCGCACAACACACAGCGCGTCTTTTCGTTTAAAAAACGAACAACGACAGAATACTACTAATAAAACAGCAGAGCAAACAACAGACGACGACGGCAAGGAAGAAAGAGAGAGACAGAGAGAGAGAAACGACTCTATTATAATATCAAAGGAATGCGTTCTCGTGTTCGTTCTTTTTAAAAAGGAGAGCTTCTTCGAACAAAAAAATCTGAGGAAAAGAAAAATTTGAATTTTTTTAGACAGATGACAGACTGACAGACACTTGAGAAAGAAAACTTTGAGAGAAAAAGAAGAGACGAAAAAACACATTTGCACGAATGCGATATATTTATACAGAGAGTATACTAATAATAAAAGCGTCATTTATGTATCATCGGAGAAGAGAGAAAGTTTGAAGAGAAAAAGCCGTCGCTGTTGTTGTTGTTGGTATTGCGTTGTTGTCGGTGTCAGAAAAAGAAGCGTTTAGGGTGGTTTTGCGAAATGAAAAGAGCGCATTTGCGCCTTTTTTTTCTCCTTGAAGTGTTTCTTCTGCACCTTCTTC
>Ga0181556_1000033_pt1 | contig 119770 bp, 116 predicted proteins | sample 011ome_14_FD_148651 | JGI IMG/M metagenome (GOLD analysis project Ga0181556, IMG submission 148651) | Coastal salt marsh microbial communities from the Groves Creek Marsh, Skidaway Island, Georgia - 011505AT metaG (spades assembly) | ecosystem: Environmental > Aquatic > Marine > Intertidal...
TCACCTGGTCTGCGTTAAATGCGGCCTGGTTGAGGAGTTCCACGATGAGGAGATCGAACGGCGGCAGGAAAATATTGCCAAAGAGCGAGGCTTCGAGCTCACAGACCATAACCTCAACCTTTATGGCCTGTGCCCTAAATGTCGTTAAAGACCTTGGATAGCCAACGCTGAGTTCGCCGATTTGCGGTTTTCACCAAGGGCTCTTTATTCCGCCGAGGGCTCTTTATGCGCTGAGGGCTCTTTATTCCGCTGAGGGCTCTATTCCGCTGAGGGCTCTTTATTCCGCTGAAGGCTCTATTCCGCCGAAGGCTCTGTGTGCTAGTTTGCTTGGGCTGCGGTATACATGGCTTTGGCATGGTCGAGGGATTGTTTCGTTAGTTCGACGCCACCTAGCATGCGGGCAATTTCTTCGATTTTTTCTTGAGTTGGTAGGGTCTCGATCTCGGTTTTAGCCTTTGCTTGGGCCTTGCCTTTGCCCGTGCCAGTGGATTTGGTCACAAGATAGTGCTGATGTCCCTGGGCTGCCACCTGAGGCAGGTGGGTCACGCAGACGATTTGAGCTTTGCCACCCAGATTGCGCAGCAGGCTGCCGACGACTTCGGCGACCGCGCCGCCGATGCCAACGTCAACTTCATCAAATACCAAGCTGGGGACCTTCGAGGTGTCGGCGGTGACGACCTGAATGGCTAGGCTGATACGGGACAGTTCGCCGCCAGACGCGATTTTATTCAATGACCGGGGCACCTGGCCTGGATTGGTGCTAATCAGGAATTCGACCTCCTCGAGCCCGCCTGGTGCGATGACGCCGGTTTCGATAGGTGTCAGGCTGACCTTAAAGATTGCGCCATGCATGCCGAGCTTGACCAATTGCTCCGTGACTTGGCGCTCCAGGGTCTTTGCTGCCTTGATGCGGGCACGGCTCAGGCGCGTAGCAACCTCGAGATAGCTCGTGGACAGGGCTTGGGTGCTGACGGCCAGGCTGTCGATTTCTGCGTCAACATTGTCGAGGCTTTTAATCTCCGCCTGAATATCGAGGGTGAACGCGGGAATGTCGCCGGGCTTAATCCGATGTTTGCGTGCGACATCGTAGATGCTGGTCAGACGTGCTTCTACTTCGATCAGGCGTTGGGGGTCGGCTTCGATGGTGTCGGCAAACCGCTGCAGATCCGAGACCGCTTCCTCGAGTTGGATTTTGCTGCTGATAAACAATTCGGTCACCGGTATCAGGGCATCGAGTTCAATGGCCTGCAAGAGATGCAGTGCCTGGGTCAACTGGCTCAATATATTGCCCTCTTCATTGAGCTCGCAGGCCTGCAGTGCGGCGTCACAGTTACGCAATATCTCATCAACATGACTCAGCTGCTGTTGTTCCTGCTCGAGGCTGATGTGCTCATCGGGCTCGATGGCCAGCTGTTCGAGCTCTTCGGCTTGGTAGGCCAGCAACTGCACGCGGGCTGTTTGCTCGGCATTGTTGGTCCGCAAGGATTCGAGACGCTTGCGGGCCCGATGGAATTGCTCCCACAGTTCATGAGCCTGACTGGCTAGCGGCAGCATATCGCCAAATTCATCGAGCATACGGCGATGGTTGTCCTTCTTGAGCAAGGATTGATGTTCATGCTGAGAGTGGATGTCGATGAGCATCTCACCAAGGGTTTTCAGGTCAGCCACGGTACTGGGCGCGCCGTTGATAAAGCCGCGGGAACGACCATCAGCGCCGAGTGTGCGGCGTAAGATACATTCGCCGGCGCTATCACTCGGTAGTTCGTGTTCAGCCAGCCAACGCTTAGCCGGTTGGTTGTCACTGATGTCAAAGGTGGCGTGAATTTCGGCCCGGTTCGCTGCGTTTGCAATCAGGCCTGTGTCGGCACGGTCACCCAAGGTAAGGCCCAGCGCATCGAGGATGATGGACTTGCCAGCCCCGGTCTCGCCCGTAACCACGGTCATACCCGAATTGAACTCGAGTTCGAGGTGATCAACCAGCGCGAAATTTTGAACCGTTAAATGGGTGAGCATGAAGTTACCTAAGGGCAGTGGTAGTTCAATTAAACGCCACGCCGTGCCGAGTCTGCAAGATGAGACTGACAAATTTTAACCCGAATTGGTTCTGCTGTATTGATGTCAGCTTCATCAGGCGGGTATATTGAGGAATCGTTCAAGCAATGTGTTGGCAATAGAGTCAATGGTAGAAAAACGCGTGATCAGTGAAAAAGCCCAGATGGTGTTGAAAACGCTCGTCGAGCGTTACATTGCCGACGGCCAGCCGGTGGGTTCTAAAACGTTGGCTGCCCAGCCCCGGGTCACTGTCAGCTCCGCGACGGTGCGCAATATTATGGCTGATCTGGAAGATAAGGGCTATGTCACCTCGCCCCATACCTCCGCCGGACGTGTACCGACAGCCATGGGATATCGGTTCTTCGTCGACAGTTTGCTGGAGATGGCGCCGCTGGGGACGCAAGATCTGCAACAGATGCGGCGCCAGCTGGATCCTGACTGGTCGGCTCATCAACTGGTTCAATCGACCTCGGGCATTCTGTCAGATGTCACCCGAATGGCCGGGCTGGTGACCATCCCTCGGCGCGAGCAGGTGACCTTGCGGCATGTGGAATTCCTGAGTCTGAGTGAGAGGCGGGTACTGGTGATTCTGGTGCTGGCCGACCATGAGGTACAGAACCGTATTATCTATACGGATACCGATTACACGGAAATTCAGCTTAAAGAGGCGTCTAACTATATTAACCAATCCTTTGCAGGCAGATCCTTGCGACATATTCGCGAGCAATTGATTACGGCAATGAAGTCGGATCAGGAAAATCTTAACGGCCTGATGAAGGCAACCTTGGAAGTCGCTGAGAAAGCCTTTGAGCAAGACGAAGCGGATGGCTATGTATTGGCGGGCCAGGAAAATCTAGTTGAAATATCACCTGATATGGCCCGTGACGATATCCGCAACCTGTTTCAGGCGTTTTCGCTGAAGGGTGATATTTTGCATCTGTTAGATCGCTGTCTGGCGGGCGAGGGGGTGCAGCTGTTTATTGGTGAAGAATCCGGTTATGAATTGCTCGACGACTGTAGTGTCGTGATCTCACCCTATCGGGTGGATGGCCAATTGGTTGGCGTTTTGGGAGTCATTGGCCCGACGCGCATGGCCTATAACCGCGTTATCCCGGTGGTGGATGCCACGGCCAAACTGCTCAGCGCTGCCCTCGGCAGCTCATTGCCTCGCCATTAACCGGGCTATCTGACGACACTTCGGTGGTTCTGTGCAATCTCATGCCTTAAACCCTTGAATCTTGCAGGGGTAAACCCCATATCACTGAGACTTCAAAATTACTGATCTGGAGTCAGGGTGCATGGCGGATTTCGACGAACAACAATCGACACAGGACGATGACAACGAGCGGCACGATGAGCTGGTTGTGAGTGATCTAGAGGCTGCCGGCGAAGCCGAGATTGCCGAGCCAGAAGATCAAAATATCGATACCATGTCGCCCAGCGAGCTACGCGCGACAGCTTATGGTGCCCAGGAAGAAGCCGAGAAGTTCAGGGACGCGGCGTTGCGTGCCGAGGCGGAGATGCAAAATCTTCGGCGTCGTACCGAGCGAGAGGTCGAGCATGCGGTCAAATACGGCGTCGAGAAACTGATCCAGAGCCTGCTGCCAGTGGTGGATAGCTTAGAAAAAGCCATTGAGTCAGCCGAACAATCAGATGCAGACAGTGAAGCGACCCTGGCGATTATTGAAGGTATGGGGTTGTGCCAGCGCCTGTTCATCGATGTGATGGCTAAGGAAGGGGTGGCTGTGATCGATCCGCACGGAGAGCCCTTCGACCCTAATTTGCACCAAGCGATTTCAATGATTGAAAGTCCGGAAGTCGAGCCCAATTCAGTCATCGCTGTGGTTCAGAAAGGCTATCAGCTGAACGGTCGGTTAGTTCGGCCCGCCATGGTGATGGTTGCTAAAAACACGCCAGCATCTTCTAGTTAAGCGCGAGTTAAGCACGAGTGAGGAAGAGAGAAATCTGATATTGGGACTTGAATAATTTCGACGGGTGCCAATATAGACGTTCAAGAAGTTGACTGGCCCGGCATTTCGACCGCCAGGTGAGACGAAAAATACAATACACACATTTGGTTATTATTAGTTAATACCAGCCTGCAGTAAGTCAGGTTGTTCAGCGGAGAAGCATCATGGGAAAGATAATCGGCATAGATCTTGGGACTACCAACTCTTGCGTCGCGGTCATGGAAGGCAATCGAGCCAAAATTATTGAAAATGCGGAAGGTGATCGTACGACGCCTTCGGTGGTTGGTTATGCCGGTGATGATGAAGTGCTGGTCGGCCAGTCGGCAAAACGTCAGGCGGTGACCAATCCACACAATACGCTGTTCGCCGTAAAGCGCCTGATCGGTCGGCAGTTCGAAGATGAAGTCGTACAGCGCGATATTAAAATGGTGCCGTACAAGATTGCTAAAGCCGATAATGGTGACGCGTGGGTCGAAGTGAACGGCCAGAAAATGGCGCCCCCACAGATCTCGGCACAAGTGCTGAAGAAAATGAAGAAAACGGCGGAGGATTATCTTGGCGAAGCCGTCACTGAGGCGGTGATCACAGTGCCCGCCTATTTCAATGACTCACAGCGACAAGCGACTAAAGATGCCGGTCGAATTGCCGGTCTTGAGGTCAAGCGGATCATCAACGAGCCCACCGCAGCAGCGCTGGCTTATGGCATGGACAAGTCCGTTGGTGACTCAACCATCGCGGTATATGACTTGGGTGGTGGTACCTTCGACATCTCGATTATTGAGATCGCTGACGTCGATGGCGAGAAGCAATTTGAGGTTTTATCTACTAATGGTGATACGTTCCTCGGCGGCGAAGACTTCGATCTGCGTTTGATCGACTACCTTGCCGATGAATTTAATAAGCAACACGGTATGGATTTGCATAATGATCCATTGGCGCTGCAGCGTCTGAAGGAAGCCGCAGAGAAGGCGAAAATTGAGTTGTCCAGCAGTCAGCAAACAGAAGTGAATTTGCCCTACATCACTGCCGACGCCACTGGTCCGAAGCATTTAGTTATTAAAGTGACTCAGGCGAAATTAGAGTCTTTGGTTGAAGAGTTAGTGAATCGCACGATTGAGCCGCTGCGCACCGCGTTGAAGGACGCAGGTCTGGGGGTGTCTGAAATCGACGATATCATCCTCGTTGGTGGCCAAACGCGGATGCCGATGGTTCAGCGTAAGGTTAAAGAGTTTTTTGGTAAAGACGCACGTAAGGATGTGAATCCCGACGAAGCGGTTGCCATGGGTGCTGCGATCCAAGCTGCCGTGTTGTCAGGTGATGTTAAAGACGTGCTCTTGTTAGATGTCACGCCTTTGTCTCTAGGTATCGAGACCATGGGCGGCGTAATGAGCGCATTGATCGAGAAGAACACAACGATTCCGACTAAAAAGAGCCAGGTGTTCTCGACCGCTGAAGATAACCAGCCGGCAGTGACTATCCATGTGTTGCAAGGTGAGCGTAAGCAAGCCGCGCATAACAAGTCACTGGGTCAGTTTGATTTGGCTGATATTCCGCCGTCACCACGGGGTTCGCCACAAATTGAAGTGAGCTTTGACCTCGATGCGAACGGCATATTGAACGTTTCGGCGAAAGACAAGGCAACGGGCAAAGAACAGTCAATCGTGATCAAGGCGTCATCGGGTTTGAGCGACGAAGAAGTCGAACAGATGGTTCGTGATGCGGAATCTCACGCTGAAGATGATCGTCGGTTCGAAGAGCTGGTGACAGTGCGTAACCAAGCTGATGGCATGGTACATGCGACTCGCAAGATGCTTGAAGAAGCTGGCGACAATGTCCCAGAAGAAGAAAAGACGGCTATTGAAACGGCAATTAGCGAGCTTGAGGCGTCACTAAAAGAGACGGACAAGGAAGCTATTGAAGCGAAAACCGCAAAGTTGACGGAAGTGTCTTCTGGGCTGGCTCAACGTATGAGTGCCGAGCAAGCACAGGCTGCGGGCGGTGCTGGTGAAGCACCGGGCGCGAGCAATGTCGACCCTGACGCGGTAGATGCTGAATTTGAAGAGGTGAAGGACGACAAGAAGTAACATATCTCTTAGGGGCTGTCCTGTTGGATGGCCGTGAAGTGGGATATGTTGGCTGCTTAAACTTACCAACATAGGCGATGAACAACAGCGCAGAATCCAGGCATGAATCCGGGATTCTGCGTTCGCGTATCAGAAGAATCGAAACGTAATATGGCGACTAAGAGAGACTATTACGAGGTACTGGGCGTCGCCCGGGATGCTTCGGAGCAAGAAATCAAGAAAGCTTATCGACGCATGGCGATGAAGCATCATCCTGATCGTAATCCTGACGATGCCGGAGCTGAGGATAAGTTTAAGGAGGCCAGTGAAGCCGCCGACGTGTTGATGGATGGGCAGAAACGTGACGCCTATGATCAATTTGGTCATGCAGGCCTGGAAGGTCAGGGCGCTGGATTTGGCGGCGGCGGCTTCAGCTCTATTTTTGAAGATGTGTTCGGTGACATCTTTAGTGGTGGTGGTCGAGGTCGCAGCCAGGTTCAGCGTGGGTCTGACCTGAAGTACATACTCGACCTTGATCTGGAAGAGGCGGTGCGTGGTACAAATCCGAAGATCAAAATTCCGGCGCTGGTAGAGTGTCACGAATGTGTCGGTTCGGGTGCAAAAAAAGGTACGAGTGCTGTGGATTGCGTGCAATGTGCGGGCATGGGCCAAGTCACTGTTCGGCAAGGTTTTTTCTCTATTCAGCAAACCTGCCCGCGATGTCGTGGTGCCGGCAAGATGATCACCGACCCCTGTAAAAAGTGTCGTGGTCAGGGCCGTATCGAGGAGCAGAAGACCCTGTCAGTCAAAGTGCCGCCGGGCGTTGATACCGGTGATCGAATCCGCCTGGCAGGTCAGGGTGAGGCGGGCGCGAATGGGGGGCCGGCGGGCGATCTATATGTGCAGGTCAATGTTCGTGCCCACGCTATTTTCACTCGCGAAGGTGAGAATCTATACTGCGAGGTGCCGATCAGCTTTGTTGATGCGGCGCTCGGTGGGGAGCTTGAAGTGCCGACCCTGGATGGTCGCGTGAGCCTGAAGATTCCTGAGGAAACCCAGACGGGTAAAATGTTCCGGCTGCGGGGTAAGGGCGTTAACGTCACCCAGGTCAGAGGTGGTGGTATAGGCGATTTATATTGCCGAGTTGTGGTCGAAACCCCGGTTAAGCTCAGTAAGAAGCAGAAGGAATTGCTCCGTGAGTTTGACGGTGAATCCGAAGCTAAGCAGTCGCCAAAGCGTTCGACCTGGTTCGAGGGTGTTAAACACTTTATCGATTCCTTAACCTAAATCGGAACTCTCAGACGCTTTACTCGCGGGATGCTTGAACATGATAAATATTGCTGTCACTGGCGCCGCGGGGCGGATGGGTAAAACGCTGATTCAAGCCATCATTGAGGCTGACGGCGTGCAACTCAGCGCCGCCATAGAGCAGCCAGGGCATAGCGCCATTGGCTCGGATGCCGGCGAAATGGCGGGAATGGGGCGCATCGGTGTGCCGGTGGTGGAGGACTTGGCGGCGGTGGTCTCTCAGTTTGATGTCTTAATCGACTTCACTATTGCTGCCGCAACTTTGGTCAATCTGGCGGTCTGTGCCTCCCACGGCAAGCGCATGGTGATTGGTACCACCGGATTAACTGAGCGCGAGCAGGCGCAGGTGGCTGCATTGTCTGCGCAGGTCGCCGTCGTCTCGGCCCCAAACTACAGTGTCGGGGTCAATGCAACCTTTAAGCTGCTGGAGATGGCGGCTGGTATATTCGGTGATGATGTGGATATTGAGATTATCGAGGCACATCATCGCCACAAGGTCGATGCGCCCTCGGGAACAGCGTTACGCATGGGTGAAGTCATGGCCAAGCGTCTCGGTCGAGATCTGAGCGAGGTGGCGATATATGGTCGCGAGGGCATCACGGGCGAACGGGCGCGTCAGACTATCGGCTTCAGCACGGTGCGTGGTGGCGATATCGTCGGCGAACACACCGTCATTTTTGCCGGTGCGGGAGAGCGATTAGAAATTACTCACAGGGCGCATAGTCGTCTGAACTTCGCCGAGGGGGCCGTGCGAGCCGCGCGCTGGCTGGCCGACAAGAAGGCGGGAGTTTTTGATATGCAGGATGTCTTGGGGTTGCGCGAACGCAAGTCAGATTAAAGTGCGAAATTATCTGGAATCGACCGGCCAATTGGCATAGAATCTGGCGCCAGTATGGTATCCCGGTCCAGGGTCAATTCGAGCGAGATGGAAGTGATTCCCTCTCGCTTTTTTTCGACCATCGACCATCAATAGCGAACCAATGGAGGCGGATAGTTGACCAGTAGAGCGGTACTTGCACTTGAGAACGGCGTTTTGTTCGAGGGTGTAGCTATTGGTATAGACGGTCAATCTGTCGGCGAAGTGGTTTTTAACACGTCCATGACGGGTTACCAGGAAATCCTGACCGACCCCTCCTATGCCCGCCAGATCATCACCTTGACTCATCCGCATATCGGTAACACAGGTGTGAATGACGAGGATGAAGAATCCGACAATACCTGGGCGGCAGGATTAGTGATTCGCGACCTGCCCTTGGCCGTCAGCAACTGGCGCCAGCAAGGCTCTCTGCAAGACTATCTGGTGCAGCGCAAGGTGGTAGCCATTGCCGGCATCGACACTCGTATGCTGACTCGTATCCTCCGTGAAGAAGGCTCTCTGAAGGGTTGTATTATCGCGGGGCCAAACCTCTCGGAAGCTGACATCGCGGGTGCCGTTGCAGCGGCCCGGGCATTTGGCGGTCTGGCAGGGCTGGATCTGGCACAAGTCGTGACAACCTCATCGACCTATGCCTGGCAGCAGGGTAGTTGGTCGCTTGATAGCGGTTATCCGACGTTGACAGATTTTAAATACAAAATTGTTGCTTATGACTTTGGTGTTAAACGTAACATCCTGAGAATGCTGGCTGACCGAGGTTGTGAGTTGATCGTGGTACCGGCGAAGACATCTGCGGCTGACGTTTTGGCGATGCAGCCAGATGGCATCTTTCTGTCCAACGGTCCGGGAGACCCTGAACCTTGTGACTATGCCATCGCCGCGATCCAGACCTTGCTTGAGTCGGGGATTCCCATATTTGGTATTTGCCTTGGATTGCAATTGCTCGGCATTGCCGCAGGCATGAAAACCATCAAGATGAATCACGGTCATCACGGCGCTAACCACCCGGTGGAAGACCTGGAGAGTGGCGTGGTCCTCATCTCGAGCCAAAATCACGGATTTTGTATCGATGATACGACCCTGCCGAAAAATGTCAGGGTCAGTCATAGGTCGTTATTTGATAATTCGCTGCAGGGAATCGAACTCATTGATCGTCCCGCGTTCGGATTCCAGGGGCATCCTGAAGCAAGCCCGGGTCCTCACGATGCGGCTCCTTTGTTTGACCATTTCATTAAACTGATCGAACACTATACGGCAACCAAGAAATCTCATGCCTAAAAGAACCGACATAAATAGCATTCTGATCATTGGCGCTGGGCCGATCATCATTGGCCAGGCCTGTGAGTTTGATTACTCCGGTGCGCAAGCCTGTAAAGCCCTTCGCGAGGAAGGCTACCGAGTGATTCTGGTGAACTCGAACCCAGCGACGATCATGACTGATCCCGCCATGGCAGACTCGACCTACATTGAGCCCATCACGTGGGAAGTGTTGGCGAATATTATCGAAATAGAGCGACCTGACGCGCTACTGCCGACCATGGGCGGCCAAACGGCGTTGAACTGTGCGCTGGATCTTGCCCGAGAAGGTGTACTTGAGCGCTTCAATGTGGAAATGATCGGCGCGAGCCGTGATGCGATCGACATGGCTGAAGATCGTCAGAAGTTTGATGTGGCAATGAAATCCATTGGCCTGGCGACCCCGATATCGGCCTTCGCCCACTCTCTGGAAGAGGCCAAACAAGTTCAGGTGAGACTTGGCTATCCCTGTGTGATCAGACCCTCCTTCACCATGGGTGGCTCTGGCGGTGGCATCGCTTATAACCAGGACGACTTTATCGAAATCTGTACCCGCGGTCTGGATCTGTCGCCGACCAATGAACTACTGATCGACGAGTCGCTGCTGGGCTGGAAAGAATATGAGATGGAGGTGGTGCGCGACAAGAATGACAACTGCATCATCGTCTGCACCATTGAAAACTTTGACCCTATGGGCATTCATACCGGCGACTCCATTACCGTAGCGCCAGCTCAGACCCTGACAGATAAGGAATACCAGATTATGCGTAACGCCGCTATCGCGGTATTGCGGGTTATTGGTGTTGAAACAGGCGGCTCGAACGTGCAGTTCGGCATCGATCCCGCGACGGGGCGAATGGTCATTATTGAGATGAATCCACGGGTCTCTCGATCTTCGGCACTGGCCTCCAAAGCCACGGGCTTCCCTATCGCCAGAGTAGCGGCGAAGCTCGCCATCGGCTATACCCTGGATGAGCTCTCGAATGAGATTACCGGTGGAGCGACACCGATTTCCTTTGAGCCCTCCTTAGATTACGTCGTAACCAAGATTCCGCGCTTCACCTTTGAAAAATTCCCGCAAGCGGAAAATTTTCTGACGACCCAAATGAAGTCTGTGGGCGAAGTGATGGCGATTGGCCGGACCTTTCAGGAATCGCTGCAGAAAGCTCTGCGTGGTCTCGAAGTGGACATTAACGGCTTGTCGCCCATCATGGATGATTCTTCAAGAGACTGGAAAACGCGAATCCGGCGAGAACTGCAAGTAGCCGGTGCCGAGCGTATTCGTTATCTGGCGGATGCGATCCGGCTAGGTTTTGACATGGAAGAGATCCATGAGCTGACACGTATCGACCCTTGGTTTCTAATCCAGATTGAAGACCTGATTCAACGTGAACAGAAACTGCAAGGCGTGGCTCTGGCAGCGATTGACCGGGGTTGGATGTTTGATCTGAAGCAGCGCGGTTTTGCGGACGCTCGACTGGCCGAGTTGCTCAGTGTCGAAGAAAACAGTTTCCGCGAGCATCGGTTGGCATTAGGTGTAAAGCCCGTGTATCGGCGAGTGGATACTTGCGCAGCCGAATTCGCGTCCGCTACCGCTTATATGTATTCAACCTACGAGTCGGAGTGTGAAGCGCGGCCGACGAATCGAGATAAGATCATGGTGCTGGGTGGCGGCCCGAATCGCATCGGCCAGGGTATCGAATTTGACTACTGCTGTGTCCACGCGGTGCTCGCCATGAGCGAAGATGGCTACGAAACTATTATGGTCAACTGTAATCCGGAAACCGTCTCGACAGATTTCGACACAGCAGACCGGTTGTACTTCGAGCCACTGACCCTCGAGGACGTATTGGCGATCGTCGACGTTGAAAAACCGAAAGGGGTGATTGTGCAATTTGGTGGTCAAACACCGTTGAAACTCGCCGAGGCGTTAATGAAGGCCGGCGTGCCGATCATTGGCACTAGCCCTGACGCTATCGACATGGCTGAGGACCGAGAACGATTTCAGCATATGATCGCCAAACTGGGTCTCCGGCAGCCACCCAATAAGACCGTCAAGACCTTGGAAGAAGGCCTGCATGCGGCGCGCAACATCGGCTTTCCGCTGGTCGTACGCCCATCTTATGTGTTGGGCGGTCGAGCCATGGAAATCGTTTACGACGAAGAAGAACTCACCCGCTATTTGCGTGAAGCAGTGCAGTTGTCCGATCGTTCGCCGGTCTTGTTGGATCGATTTCTCGACCAGGCCATCGAAATTGACGTCGATGCAGTGTCTGATGGTAAGCAGGTAGTCATTGGCGCTGTCATGCAACATATCGAACAAGCTGGTGTGCACTCTGGTGACTCGGCGTGTTCTTTGCCACCTTACAGTCTGAGCGATGAGGCCCTTGATGAGATGCGCAAGCAGGTCGTGGAGATGGCGCTTGAGCTTGGTGTTATAGGCCTGATGAATGTCCAGTTCGCCATTCAAAATGGCGATATTTATATTCTTGAAGTGAATCCACGAGCCTCGCGAACGGTGCCTTTCGTTTCGAAATGCATCGGTGTTTCCTTGGCCAAAGTGGCGGCTCGCTGTATGGCTGGTACTAGCCTTGAAGCACAGGGTTTTACCAAAGAGATCGTGCCGAATTATTTCAGCGTCAAAGAAGCGGTATTCCCATTCGGTAAATTCCCGGGGGTAGACCCGATCCTCGGCCCAGAAATGAAGTCGACCGGTGAGGTCATGGGCGTCGCGGAGACCTTTGGTGAGGCATACCGCAAAGCTCAGCTGGCAGCGGGTGACCTTATTCCCGCGGCAGGGCGAGCTTTCCTGAGTGTTCGGGATACGGATAAACCCGAGTTAGTGCAGGTGGCGACTGATTTGCTTGCCATCGGCTTTACGCTCGTGGCAACTCGGGGTACAGCGCTGGTTTTGCGCGAGGCCGGTGTGCATGTGGATATCGTTAACAAGGTTCAAGAAGGTCGGCCCCACGTGGTCGACATGCTTAAGAACAATGAGGTGAATTTCATCGTTAATACCACGGAAGGCAAACAGGCGATTGCCGACTCCTATGCTATCCGTCGTACAGCACTACAGCACAAGGTTTATAATGCGACGACGATGGCGGGCGCCAGGGCCTGCATTGACGCGGTCCGCCACGGTAGTCATCTCTCGGTGCATCGCCTTCAGGACTTGCATAAACGCTTGCTAGGGTAATATTGAATTATCAGTCAGCGCGGCGGGCTAAAGACCCGCCGGCAATTATATTTGTGGTCCCCACTAGACATTCTGGCCGAACTTTTCAACACTAGGCAGTGTCTTTATATAATCTCTAGAACACTACCGGACAGAATCTATGGACAAGGTTCCAATGACAGCTGCGGGCGAGAAGACGCTGCGAGTTGAGGTGGATCGCCTCAAACAAATCGAGCGCCCCAGAATTATCAAAGAAATTGCCACTGCCAGGGCCCAAGGTGATCTTCGTGAAAACGCCGAATATCAGTATGCCAAAGAGGAGCAAGGCTTTATTGAGGGTCGAATCGCAGATATTGAGGGTAAGCTGAACCATGCGCATGTCATTGATGTCACGCTGATCGAGCACACGGGCCGAGTCATCTTTGGTGCCACGGTTCACCTAGTGAATCTCGATACTGACGAAGAAATCAGTTATCAGATTGTGGGTGACGACGAAGCTGATTTGAAGATTTCCAAGATCTCAGTCTATTCACCGATTGCCCGGGCCTTAGTTGGTAAACAAGTCGGTGATGTGGCGCTGGTGCATGCGCCCAATGGTACGATTGAATACGAAATTTGCCTGGTCGAGCATCTTTAGTCGCACATTTACTGTAAAGCGTAAATGGCTATTGATCGGGTAGTTGGTTTTGATGGGCACAAACCTGTGACCCAAGAGGACTGTTGGCGGGCGACAATTGAACTCGACCCAGGCCCGCCGGTTGTCATTCGCGAAAGTCAGTTCAAAGTGCTTCCGGAAAACAATATTTTTAGGGCAGTGCCGTTGGTGGGTATTGCGTCTGGGGAGTGCTTGGATCACCAGGGCGACGAAAACTTCAAGGCTAAGCTGGAACAAATAGCCGCCGAAAAGGACTTCTTTGATACCATCCTATTGACCCATGAAGTCGCCGTTGACCCTGAGCAGCTGGCTGCCGACATCCAACTGGAATGGCAGGTGGGGCCATCTGGAATGGCAGCTGGGCCATCTGGAATGGCAGGTGGGGTAACCCTACAGTCATGGTGCAGCAGGCTAAGTAGGCTCCGATCGACAGGAGAATATCCTCAACCGCTACCTGTCCTTCAAGGCCGGTAATCCCTTTGATGCGAAAATACTGGGTGAGTTTTATCTGGCGCTGCTGAGCAGTGACTATTATGGAGGTGTGAGCATTGACGCCGAGATCGACTAATAGCGGGTGATGGTCAACTGATGGTCAGCTGGCCATCAGCTGATGGTGGCGCGGAGAATATTTGACAACGCCGGGTTAGGTTTGGCTGCGGCCTTGTAAATCAGGGCGATATGGCCAATTTTTTGTATCACGGTGACATGCTGGGTGGCCACTATGGTGGCGACCAAGGCGTCTCGTTCGTCTTTATCGCCAGCCAGAATTTTCACCTTGATCAGTTCGTGGTCCTGCAGAGCGCGGCTGAGTTCGCTGAGAACAGTCTCGCTCAGGCCATTGCCGGCAATAGTAACAACGGGTTTGAGATGATGGCCGATGGCGCGAAACCGTTTCTTGTCTTTTTGGCTTATCATAAGGTGTGAGTCATCTTCAGTAAGAAAAGAGCATAATACACAAGCCGGTTAGCTAGAACCGTGCGTAAAACCCGTGTAAATAGTGAGGCCGGCGAGTTTACCCGACTCAAATCAACAATGCGAGATGAAAGAGCGGCAGCGAAGTGGTGCATCGACAGACATGAAAAAATCTAAATCCAGCCATCAATGGCTCAAAACCCATGAAGATGACGAGTACGTAAAACGTGCCCGGGCGGAAGGATATCGGTCTCGAGCAAGCTACAAGCTGCTGGAAATTGATGCGCGTTTCAATCTCCTCAAGCCGGGAGCGACGGTTATTGATCTCGGTGCCGCGCCCGGTGGCTGGTGCCAGGTCGTCATCGAAAAAATTGGTCCGCAGGGTACGCTGATCGGCATCGACCTGTTGGAAATGGAGCCAATCCCCGGTGTGACCTTCATTCAGGGTGACTTTACTGAAGCTGATCCCTTCGAAAAGTTGCTGGCAAGTTTGGATGGTCGACCAGTAGACCTTGTATTTTCTGACATGGCCCCCAACTTAAGTGGAGTGAAGAATATCGACCAGCCGAGGGCAGCGCATCTGGTGGAGCTATCTATCGACTTTGCCGATCAAGTACTCAGGCCGGGTGGTGGTTTAGTCTGTAAGTGTTTTGAAGGCGACGGTATTCAGGAAATCAGGCAGCAATACCGGGCTCGCTATGGCACCGTGGTTAATTTTAAACCCAAGGCGTCGCGAGATAAGTCCAGAGAGCTGTACTTGGTGGGGCAGAATTTTTCAGACACAGATACGAATCGGATCGAAAGCCGTTAAAGATCGCCGAAAATAAAGCGTTAAAGGGTGTTTGGCGTATAAATTAAACTGGTGTAAGGTTAGGGCCCGCTGGGGGAACTGACCCTGTAGAGAGGATATTCCTTTGAATGATATGGGTAAAAATTTACTGCTCTGGCTGGTTATCGCCGCTGTCTTGTTAACGGTGTTTAACAGCTTCAATGTGAGCAAAAATCTAACAGAAGTCGAATATTCAGAGTTTCTTGAGTCGATCGCCCAAGACCGGGTGAGCAAGGTTCAGGTTGATGGTCTTATTATTCGCGGTGAGATGAACGACGGTCAGCGCTTTGAAACGGTGCAACCGCAGGTGACAGATAAGGCCCTGATCGACGATATGGTTAATCATCGCGTCGATTTCAGTGGTGCTCGACCAGAAACGCAAAGCATTTGGACCCAACTGCTCGTGGCCAGTTTCCCGATCTTGGTCATTATTGCCGTGTTTATGTTCTTTATGCGTCAAATGCAAGGTGGCGCGGGCGGCCGTGGCGGCCCTCTGACCTTTGGTAAGAGCAAAGCTAAATTGCTCGGCGAGGACCAGATCAAGACGACGTTCGCCGATGTGGCGGGTGTTGATGAGGCTAAAGAGGACGTGCAGGAGCTCGTGGAGTTTCTGCAGGATCCAACGAAATTCCAAAAACTCGGCGGTCGTATTCCTCGAGGCATTTTAATGGTTGGTCAGCCCGGTACGGGTAAGACGCTGTTGGCCAAGGCGATTGCTGGTGAAGCTAAGGTTCCGTTCTTTTCCATCTCGGGCTCAGATTTTGTCGAAATGTTTGTGGGTGTTGGCGCGTCTCGAGTACGAGATATGTTTGAGCAAGCCAAAAAACAGTCGCCTTGCATTATTTTTATCGACGAGATCGATGCGGTTGGTCGGCATCGTGGGGCCGGTATGGGCGGCGGTCACGATGAGCGTGAGCAGACATTGAACCAGTTATTGGTTGAAATGGATGGTTTTGATGGTAACGAGGGGGTGATTATTATTGCCGCCACTAACCGACCTGACGTGTTGGATCCAGCATTATTGAGGCCTGGGCGGTTTGACCGTCAGGTGGTGGTGGGTTTGCCAGATATCCGCGGGCGAGAGCAAATTCTTAAGGTGCATATGCGCAAGGTGCCACTGGGTGCCGATGTTGAGCCTTCCTATATCGCTCGAGGCACGCCAGGTTTTTCTGGCGCCGATTTGGCTAATTTGGTAAACGAGGCCGCACTGTTTGCCGCACGCCAGAACAAGCGCACCGTGAATATGGAAGAATTTGAGCAGGCTAAAGATAAAATCATGATGGGCGCTGAGCGCAAGAGCATGGTGATGTCGGAGAAGGAGAAGCTCAACACGGCGTATCATGAAGCCGGCCATTGTGTTGTCAGTTGTCTGGTGCCAGAGCACGATCCCACCTACAAGGTCACGATTATTCCTCGCGGTCGAGCGCTAGGTGTGACTATGTTCTTGCCAGAGGAAGATCGTTATTCGATGAACCGGCGGATGATCCTGAGTCAGATCTGTTCCTTGTTCGGCGGTCGGATTGCTGAAGAATTGACACTCGGGCGAGACGGCATTACGACCGGGGCCTCAAATGATATTGAACGTGCGACCAAGATGGCGCGGTCAATGGTTACCAAATGGGGTCTGTCGGAGAAGCTGGGTCCGCTGTTATATGATCAGGAAGACGCTAACGGTTATTTGGGTATGTCCGCGGGAGGTTCAGGATCGCAGGTATCCGGTGAAACGTCGAAGTTGATTGATGAGGAAGTTCGCTCAATCATTGATGATTGTTACGGTCGGGCGAAGCGCCTGCTTGAAGAAAACCGCGACAAACTGGATATGATGGCGGAGGCTTTGATGGAGTATGAGACCATCGATCGTCATCAGATTGACGAGATTATGAGTGGCCGTAAACCGAGCCCACCGAACGACTGGGATGGTCCAAAGAGCAAGCCAGGTCAAGGCCCGCAGAAGTCGGAAGATGAACCAGGCAAAGGCTCAGAGCCTCGCCCTGGGGACGTTCTTGGTGGTCCGGCCGGCGAGCACTAGCCGGGAATCTCTGGTCTAGAAGAGGGCGCTGCGTTGGGCGCCGAAAGACTGATCTAATGATTGAGTTTACAGATAAAGAAGGGTTGGTTGAATACCAGCCCTTTTTTATAACTATCGATTCTGTGTGATCCCTTATGCAACCGATTAAACGTCCCATGGTGATGGGCATTTTGAATGTTACGCCGGACTCATTCATAGACGGCGGCAAATATTTGGTGCCAGCTCAGGCGACTGAGCATGCGCGGCAAATGATGCTCGATGGCGCCGATATCATCGATGTGGGCGGTGAATCAACCCGGCCTGGTGCGGCTGTCATCAGTGTCGAAGAAGAGTTGCGCCGAGTCATTCCCGTCATCAAGGCCATCAGGGCCGAATCCAGCATTCCGATTTCCATCGATACATCGACGCCAGAGGTCATGCGTCAGGCGGCGCTGATGGGCGTGGACTTGATTAATGATGTCAGGGCCCTGGGTCGTCCAGGGGCACTGGCAGCGGCAGCAGCGACAGGCTTGCCGGTCTGCCTGACGCATATGCAGGGTGATCCGCAGACCATGCAGCTCGAACCGACTTATGCCAATCTTTTAGTGGAAATTTGTGGATTTTTTGAAGCGCGAATTCTGGCTTGCGAAGCAGCGGGGATACCCAAGGCAAAGATCATTCTCGATCCTGGCTTTGGTTTTGGTAAAACGGTGGAGCATAATCTACAGCTGATCAATCGATTAGAAGAATTCATGATGTTTGGCTGTCCCTTGTTGGTAGGCCTGTCACGAAAGAGTACTATTGGTGTGGTTCTTGGCGATCCCACCGTAGACCGTCTGCAAGGCAGCATTGCAGGTGCGCTGCTGGCGTATATGAATGGTGCCAGCCTATTGCGGGTTCATGATGTTGCCGAGACAGTGCAGGCCCTGCGAGTCGTCAAAGCGATCCAGCACGAGGGTCTCAGCGATCACTAATTCATTCTCATTAAGAGTAACTTGAGTGACTAAACAGTATTTTGGTACAGATGGCATTCGAGGCCGGGTGGGTGAATCACCCGTTACGGCGGATTTCATGTTAAAGCTGGGCTGGGCTGCAGGCAAAGTTTTTTCTGAGACAGGTCGAGGTCGTATACTGATCGGCAAAGACACCAGAATTTCTGGTTATATGTTTGAGTCAGCTCTGGAGGCGGGTTTGTCTTCAGCGGGTGTCGATGTGTCTCTGCTCGGTCCAATGCCGACACCGGCCATTGCCTATCTGACCCGCACCTTTAATGCCCGGGCGGGTATTGTGATCAGCGCCTCCCATAATCCTTACTATGACAATGGGATTAAATTTTTCTCTGGTCAGGGCCGCAAGCTCGACGACGCGGTCGAACATGCGATTGAAGCTAAATTGGGTGAGGCTATGGTGACGGTAGAGTCTCACCGAATTGGTAAGGTTTCAAGGATCAATGACGCCGCCGGCCGCTATATCGAATTTTGTAAGAGCTGCTTTAGCTCGAGCCATAATCTAAAAGGTTTGAAGATCGTCGTCGATTGCGCGAATGGTGCAACCTACCACATTGCACCCAATGTATTTCGAGAGCTGGGCGCTGAAGTGGTTGAGATTGGCGTTTCTCCTGACGGTCTGAATATCAATGACAACATTGGTTCTACCCATCCCCAAGCACTGCAAGCCAAGGTGCTGGAAGTCAATGCGGATTTCGGCATTGGCCTAGACGGTGATGGTGATCGTCTCATCATGGTTGATGAACTTGGAGAGCTTGTTGATGGTGATGAGCTGTTGTATATCGTTGCCTCCCATTTACAGCAGCGAGGACATCTTGGTGGCGGGGTCGTTGGCACCCTCATGAGTAATTTTGGTCTGGAGCAAGCATTGCAGGCTCAAGGTATCCAATTTGTGCGAGCGGCTGTGGGCGATCGTTATGTCCTGGCCGAGCTTGAACAGCGCGGCTGGCAAATAGGCGGGGAGTCTTCAGGCCATCTTTTATGCTTGAATGTCACTAGTACGGGCGATGGTATCGTGGCTGCGCTGCAGGTTGTCGCCGCCATGGTCGAAACCGGCAGGACGCTGCATGAGCTGAAACAAAAAATGACGAAGCTGCCGCAACGGATGATCAATGTCGCTTGCGCCGCGGAGATCGTCGCTGCGCCTTCGGTTTTACAGGGTGTGAAGCGCGTGGAAGCGCGACTGCAAGGGCGGGGTCGAGTACTATTACGTCCTTCAGGCACCGAGCCCTTGGTGCGGGTTATGATAGAGGGCGAAGATTCTGCGCTGGTTGATGTGCTAGTGGAAGAGTTGGCCGCAATTGTTGCGAATGCAGGGACAACTAAGTCAGGCCTATGTTGAAACTTGAAAATAAAGTCGTTAAGCTGTGCCGCCGCGCGCGCGAGGGTTGCCTGTGAGGAACCCACTGGTTGCGGGCAATTGGAAGATGCACGGTAGTCGGGCGAGCGTGACGGCGCTGGTGGAGGGATTGCTTAATGTGGGTGCGATGCCTTGCCAAACACTGATCTGCCCACCCTTTGTCTTTTTAGATCAGGTGCAGCGACAATTGGCGGGCTCCGACATAGCGTTGGGTGCGCAAAATCTCGATTGGCACGATAGGGGCGCCTACACTGGTGAGGTGTCTGCCGAGATGCTGTCAGAGTTTGGCTGTAGCCATGTGCTGGTAGGACATTCGGAGCGTCGGAGCTTGTTTGCGGAGACGGACGCTCAGGTCGGATTAAAGGTTGAAAAGTGTTTGAGTAGTGGTCTGACGCCGGTGATTTGTATCGGTGAGTCTCTGGCGGAGCGCCAGGCTGACGAGACCTTTACAGTGGTTCAGCGGCAGTTAGATGCCGTTATTCGTCAGGTGGGCGTGACAGCGCTTCGTCACGGCATTATCGCCTACGAGCCAGTGTGGGCCATAGGGACGGGTGAAAGTGCAACACCAGAACAGGCAGAAACGGTGCATGTTCACATACGACAGTACCTGGCAAAACAAGATGAGAATATTTCACAAAATATTCAGTTACTCTACGGTGGTAGTGTAAATGGCGAAAATGCCGCTGATTTGTTTGCTCAGGAAAATATCGATGGCGCGCTGGTAGGCGGTGCATCGCTGAAGGTAGACGACTTCCTGCGCATATGTCGGGCAGCCGTATAAATTTGGATTGGGTATTATGGAACTTCAAGTTCTTGAAACAATTGTATTAGTGATTCATGTCTTGGCAGCGCTGGCTATTATCGGTCTCGTATTGATCCAGCAGGGCAAGGGTGCAGACATGGGTTCTGGTTTTGGTAGTGGCGCCTCTGCGACGGTGTTTGGTAGTGGCGGAGCCGGTAACTTTTTGACCCAGGCAACCACGGGCCTCGCGATTTTGTTTTTCTTGACCAGTTTCGGGCTAGCCTTTTTTGCCAAGGCCAAATCAGATTCCGCCAACGTTGTTGGTATGCCGGTGGTCGAGCAGGTGATCGATGGCGTAGTCCCGCAGATGCCTGAGTTCGAACCTGCCATGCGGAGTCAAGACTCGGAATTGCCGACTATCGACGTGCCAGCTGTCGAGCCTGAGTCGCAAAATTAAAAAAACACTGGGAATACTGGGCAACAAGCGATAGATTGGCCGCGATTTCGGTCGACAAAGCTCGGTGCAGTACTGGTGACATGAAATTCAGACATAGAAGTTGTTCCGAAAAGATTGAGAAGTTGTTCAAAAAAAGATTTGCCGAAGTGGTGAAATTGGTAGACACGCTACCTTGAGGGGGTAGTGAGCTTACGCTCGTGGAGGTTCAAGTCCTCTCTTCGGCACCATTATTTAGATTGTTTCTAGATTGTTTTCGTCAAGATACCAGCTTCTGCTGGCTCTCGCGCTTGTGTTTCATCGCCCCCTAATGGCTCATTGCCATCTATTTAACGATAAAGCGCATGGTTCTAGTTGACCATTCCGGCACTGACCCCTATAATTCCGCTCCTTGTTGATGCGGGGTGGAGCAGTCTGGTAGCTCGACGGGCTCATAACCCGTAGGTCGTAGGTTCAAATCCTGCCCCCGCTACCAATAATTTGGACCAAAAAGCCCCTCATTAGGGGCTTTTTGTTAACGTAAGCTTGGGAATTGTCATTCTTAGGCGTTGCGAAAGGAATGTGCGCTGTAAAACTGGCCCATATGTCCGGTTATTGGAATGGGCTGTTGGCCCATTTTTTGTTTCAGGGATAGTGGTTTTGCTGGTTGGCGCGCGGGTTAGCGTGATTTTTGGAATGTAACTAATTTTAGGGCAGGCTTGTTGAATAAGGATTTAAAAGCGCTGATCGAACCGGTTGTTATCGGGCTTGGGTATGAGTTGTGGGGTTTTGAGCATCAAACCCAAGGCAGACAATCCTTGCTGAAGATCTACATCGACGCGCCTGCTGGTATTGAAGTAGACGATTGCGCGAAGGTCAGTCGCCAACTAAGTGGCGTATTAGAGGTCGAAGATCCGATACGAGGTAATTACACCCTGGAGGTGTCGTCACCAGGACTCGATCGACGTCTGTATACGCTGGCACAGTATGAGGCTTTTAAAGGCTCGAAGGTAAAACTCAGCCTGAGCAAGCCATTTAACGGCAAGCGTCGTTTCACTGGTCTGTTATGTGGCATAGAAGGGGATGAGGTCGTCGTCCGAATGGGTGATGAGGAAACCTTGTTCCCCATTGAGCAAATAGATCGGGCGAATGTGGTTCCTGAATATAAGTAAGGCTGATGTGGGCTGGCGCAGACCCAGCAAAATTGTCAGATTGGGGCAGTATAATGGGTAAAGAAATTTTATTGGTTGTCGAGTCAGTTTCGAATGAGAAAGGTGTTCCTGAGGCTGTCATTATTGACGCGCTCGAAGTTGCGCTGGCAACAGCGACCAAGAAGCGTTACGGCGATGATGTAGATCTGCGCGTAGCGATTGATCAAGTCACCGGCGAGTATGAAACCTTCCGTCGATGGCGCGTGATTGGCGACAACGACGAAATGGAATTTCCAGCGGCGCTACTGCACATCACAGATGCGGAGGAAAAAGATCCGACGCTGCAAGTGGGTGATTATTACGAAGAACCCGTGGAGTCAGTTGAGTTTGGACGGATTGCAGCGCAAACCGCCAAACAGGTTATCGTCCAGAAGGTTCGTGAAGCTGAACGTGCTCAAGTCGTCGAGGCTTACCGGACTCGAGTCGGTGAACTCGTGAACGGCCAGGTCAAGAAAGTCACCCGCGATGCGGTGATCGTGGATCTGGGTAATAACGCCGAAGCAGTGTTGCCACGTGAAGACTGGATTCCTCGCGAAACATTTCGGGTCGGTGACCGACTCCGAGCATTGCTGAAAGAAATTCGTCCCGAGTCACGGGGACCGCAACTGGCGCTATCAAGAACTTCGCCGGCTATGCTTATTGAACTCTTTAAAATTGAAGTGCCAGAAATATCCGACGGTGTGATCGAGATTCTAGGTGCGGCCCGTGACGCGGGTTCGCGTGCAAAAATTGCGGTTAAGACCAATGATGGTCGAATCGATCCGATTGGTGCCTGCGTGGGTATGCGCGGTTCTCGGGTGCAAGCAGTCTCTGGCGAACTTGGTAATGAGCGAATCGATATCGTCTTATGGGCCGATAACGTCGCGCAACTCGCGATTAATGCGATGTCGCCTGCTGAGGTCGTCTCCATCGTTGTGGATGAAGAAACGCGCAGCATGGATATTGCCGTAAGTGCAGACAACCTGGCTCAGGCCATTGGTCGTGGCGGCCAGAACGTCAAACTTGCCAGTGAGCTAGTTGGCTGGGAACTCAATGTTATGACCGTTGAAGACGCTGCTGAAAAACACGAGGAAGAGGCCGGCTCTGTTATGGAATCGTTCATGGAGCAGCTTGATGTGGACGAGGACGTAGCGGTTGTCTTGGTCGAGGAAGGTTTTAGCAGCCTCGAGGAAATTGCATACGTACCGATCGAGGAAATGCTGGCGATCGAAGGCTTCGATGAGGATATCGTCGAGGAATTGCGCAGCCGAGCCAAGAGCGCGCTGACGATGATCGAACTCGCCAAGGAAGAAAAGCTTGATAGCGTCGAGCCTGCACAGGATCTGCTTGAGATGGAAGGTATGGATACGCGCTTGGCCTATCAGTTGGCGAAGATGGGCGTGATGACCATGGAAGACCTCGCGGAACAGGCGGTTGATGACCTGGTCGACGTTGAAGGACTGGACGAAGCCAGGGCCGGTGAGCTGATTATGACGGCACGAGCGCCCTGGTTTATAGAAGAATAGGCATAGAAGAATAGGCTAGGCAGAGTAGCTCGAAAGAGCAAACTCGGAAGAGGCCTAAGGAAGGCGTATCAGGATCGCAAATTGCGGGTCATGAAAAACGTCGACAGGATAGGCAATTAGGCTGTGAATGTAGTCGGTTTTAACACTACGGGGATATTGTAGATGGCAGATGTAACTGTATCGCAACTGGCGGAATCTGTTGGTACGCCGGTTGATCGGTTATTGCAGCAAATGCAAGAAGCGGGCCTGCCTCAAAAAAGTGAGACCGACCTTGTTAGTGAAGACGAAAAGCAGTCTTTATTGACGCATATTAAGAAAACTCACGGTGATTCCGATGAGGCGCCGGTCAAAATCACTTTGAAGCGTCGCACGCTGAGTACGCTAAAGACAGCGGGTTCCGCAGGGCGTGGACGAACCGTCAATGTCGAAGTTCGAAAGAAGCGTACCTACGTTCGAACGGATGCGGAAGATGCTCCCGCAGTAGCGCCGGCAGTAGCTGCTGTTGCCGAGGCCCCTGAGGCCGCGGTCATCGAAGATGTCCCCGCGGCTGACATTCCGGAAGTTGTCAGTGCACCGGTTGAGCCGGTTGTTCCTGAGGTTATTGATCCAGCAGTGGCCGCGCAGGCGATGCGCCGAGCAGCCCAGGCTGAAGCGGCAGCCGACGCTGAACGGCGGCGTGAAGAGGCGCAAGCCCTAGCAGCTGAACTGTTAGCTCAGACTGCCAGGGAAGAAGCGAAAAGGGCGGCAGCTTCCAAAGAAGGCTCGAAGACTGAAGGCCGACCGGCCACTGAGAAGGAGCTTGAAGAACTCAGAGTCAGTGCTCGAAAAGACAAGCGCGACCGCAGCGATTTGGATGATGCCGACACGAAAGAGAAGCGCGTCCGTCAGGGGGGTAAAAGACGCCGTGTCGAAGCCTTGCTTGAAGATGAAGGCGATGAGCTCATTGTTGGTGGTACGCCAGAAACCTCTACTCTTGGACTTTCGGCCTCTCGCGGTAAGCGCTCAAAGGCGAAGCCTGCTGGCCCAAGACATCAATTCAAGGCTCCTACAGAAGAGATAAAACGCGAAGTGGAAATCGGCGAGACGATCACGGTCGCGCAGCTGGCGCAGAAAATGTCTATCAAGGCCACGCAGGTTATCAAGGCGTTGATGAGCTTGGGCGTGATGGCGACAATCAATCAGACTATCGATCAGGAAACGGCGATGATGGTCGCTGAAGAGTTTGGCCACGCCGTAAAGACGGTGGCAGACAACGAAATCGAAAAGAATTTGCACGAAGACATGCTGCATGAAGGCGAACAGAAGGTACGTTCTCCAGTTGTGACAGTGATGGGTCATGTTGACCATGGTAAGACGTCGTTGCTGGACTATATTCGTAACTCTCGGGTAGCAAAAGGTGAGGCCGGTGGTATCACTCAGCACATCGGTGCCTATAAGGTCAAAACAGAGCATGGCGAAATATGCTTTATCGACACGCCAGGTCATGCCGCGTTCAGCGCCATGCGAGCGCGAGGCGCGACCGCAACAGATATCGTGATATTAGTTGTTGCTGCTGATGATGGTGTTATGCCCCAGACAGAAGAAGCGATCAAGCACGCGCAGGCAGCTAATGCGCCCATCGTTGTTGCGCTGAATAAGATGGACAAAGAAGGCGCTGAGCCAGATCGCGTTAAAAACGAATTGGTGGCTAAAGGCGTTATCCCAGAAGACTGGGGCGGTGATACACAGTTTATCGAAGTCTCGGCGCTGACCGGAGATGGCATTGATAATCTGCTGGAAGCCGTGCTGCTCCAGGCTGAACTGCTCGAACTCAAGGCAGTATTTGAAGGTCCTGCCCGTGGCATCATTATTGAGTCTGAATTGGACAAAGGCCGTGGCCCTGTTGCCACTTTGCTGGTTCAAAATGGTACGTTGCAGCAAGGTGACATTATCGTTGCCGGTGAACATTTTGGTCGGGCCAGAGCCTTGATCGACGAACATGGTAAAACCCTGAAGACCGCCGGTCCTGCAACGCCCGTGGCAATCCTCGGACTGAATGGTACACCGGCCGCCGGAGATACATTCCAAGTGGCCAGGGATGAGCGCACCGCCAGAGAAGTGGCTGATTTCAGAATGCATCGAGCCAAAGAAGAACGTTTAGCCACGCCGGCGGTAACTCTCGATAACTTGTTGTTGAGTTTCAGTGCCAATGAAGTGAACTACCTGAACGTTGTGGTCAAGGCAGACGTCCGTGGTTCCCTCGAGGCTATTATTTCCTCGCTCAAGGAAATGGGTAACGATGAGGTCAAAGTGAATATTGTGCATTCCGGAGTCGGTGGTATTACCGAGTCTGACGTGAGCTACGCCCAGACTTCAGGTGCTGTAATTTTTGGCTTTAACGTTCGGGCTGATACTGCGGGCCGTCGTTTGGTAGATGCTGAAGGCTTAGATTTGCGTTATTACAAAGTTATCTATGATCTTGTGGATGACGTTAAGGCGGCCCTGTCTGGCATGTTGTCTCCTGAAGTGCGCGAGGATATCGTTGGTATCGCTGAGGTTAAGGACGTCTTTGACTCGAAGAAATTTGGTAATGTCGCCGGCTGTATGGTGATTGAAGGCACGGTCTTCAAGGACAAAAAGATCAGGGTCTTGCGCGACAGCGTTGTCATCTATGAGGGCGAACTGGAATCTCTGCGCCACTATAAAGAAGAAGTTGCCCAGGTTAAACGTGGCACCGAGTGTGGTATTGGTGTGCGTAATTACAATGACGTCAAAGTCGGAGATCAAATCGAAGTCTTTGATATCCGCGAAGTTGCGCGGAAACTGTAACGGATGTCATTTCAACGTCGCAACATGAGAGTAATCAGTGCCTAAAGAATTTAGCCGTGGGCGCCGGGTCGGTGACCATATCCAGCGTGAGCTGGCGACGCTGATCCAGCGAGAAGTCAAAGACCCACGGGTCGGCATGGTCACCATCAGCGAGGTCAAGGTCAGCCGTGACCTCGCCTATGCGGATGTCTACTTTACGCTCATCGCTCAGGATATGTCCGAGACCAATGTCAAAGAAGGTGAAGAAGTGCTGAATAGTGCTGCAGGTTTTCTACGCAGTCAGTTAGCCAAGTCACTGACGACACGCGTCACGCCGCGGTTACGGTTTCACTTCGATAGTACCATCGAGAACGGTGCGCACATGGATCGTGTTATTCATGCGGCGCGCGCCCGTGATGCTCAGTTGCCCCCTGAGCTGGCTGATAGCGATGAGGCGAAACCGACAGATGGCTAGACCTGGCGGTAGAAACAATCGACGCCCCCGTGGTCGCCAAGTGGATGGCATACTTATTCTGGATAAATCCGCGGGCGTTACCTCCAACGGCGCGTTGCAAATGGCGAAAGGCTTGTTCAATGCGAATAAGGCTGGCCATACCGGTAGTCTTGATCCACTGGCAACAGGCCTTCTGCCACTGTGTTTTGGCGAGGCGACAAAATTTTCGCAGTTTTTGTTGGATGCAAATAAACAATACCGCGCCCGCGTCAAGCTTGGGGTGACGACTGACAGCGGTGATGCGGACGGCAATGTCATCGAAGAAGCACCAGTGCCGGCGCTAGATAAGGTGATGCTTGAAGCTGCCGCATCGCAGTTCAGGGGTGAAATCGAACAGATTCCTCCCATGTATAGTGCCTTGAAGGTTGATGGTCAGCCTCTTTACAAACTAGCTCGGCAGGGAATTGAGATCGAGCGTAAGGCGCGACCTGTGACTATCTTCAAGCTTGAAGTAGAAGAATTCAGTGCCGATGAGTTGGTACTGAATATCACCTGCAGCAAAGGGACTTATGTTAGAACACTGGCAGAGGACCTGGGTAAAGTGTTAGGCTGCGGCGCGCATGTGGTCGGTCTACGACGCTTGGCTTCTGGTCCCTTTAATCTGGATCAGGCGATGACTTTGGAAGAACTTGAAGCCTTGTTGCAAGTCCAGGGTTTCGAGGGGCTTGATCAGAGGTTATTGCCCGTCGCAGACATAGTCGGCGACTGGCCGGCACTTGAAGTGCCAGATTTTACGGCGATATTTTTTAAACAAGGCCAGGCGGTGCAAATTGCCAAGGCGCCCACTGCCGGTTGGGTAAGAATTTTTTCAGAGGCTACGGACGATCAGGCATTAGAATTCCTGGGTGTCGGTGAGGTTCTGGAAGATGGAAGAGTGGCGCCAAAAAGACTAGTGGCGTCATCAGCAAGCTAACGTACGGCAATCTGCAAATATGCGCGGACCGCTGTGTAACTTAATTATGCATATTGGAGAGAACTAAAATGGCACTAACAGCAGAAAAGAAAGCTGAAATCGTCAAAGACTTTGGCATTGTAGAAAATGACTCTGGATCGCCAGAAGTACAGGTTGCATTGTTGACTGCGAATATTGAAGCGCTTCAGTCACATTTCAAAGAGCACATTCATGACCACCATTCTCGCGTAGGTTTGTTGCGGATGGTGAGCCAGCGTCGCAAGCTGTTGAATTACCTGAAAAGCAAGAGCGTAGATCGATATGCTTCGCTTATCAGCCGACTTGGTCTGCGAAAGTAAAGACCTGTCCCCGCTGTACGCTCTGACGAGTTGGGCACGATACTTCTGGTGCAGTCACCAGGTAAGTAGTCAGTGCATCGTTATGGGCGGCAGCCACTAGAACCTGATTGGAGAAAAGTGTGAATCCTATAAGAAAGCAATTTAAATATGGCGGCCATGACGTCGTTATCGAGACTGGCAAGATTGCCAGACAAGCCACTGCAGCAGTCGTTGTGACCATGGCAGAAACCACCGTACTTGTGGCCGTTGTTGGTCGTAGGGAAGCAAAACCGAATCAGGACTTTTTCCCCCTGACGGTAAACTACGAAGAAAAAACTTATGCGGCCGGTAAAATTCCCGGTGGCTTTTTCAAGCGTGAAGGTCGTCCTTCTGAGAAAGAAACGCTGACATCACGTCTTATCGACCGTCCCATTCGGCCGTTGTTTCCTAAGGGCTTCATGAACGAAGTTCAGGTCACCTGTCAGGTGATTTCTGCAGCGAAAGATGTTGATCCCGATATTATTGCCATGATCGGTACTTCTGCCGCATTAGCATTGTCTGGTATCCCTTTCAGCGGACCTATTGGTGCTGCGCGTGTCGGTTTTACTGAAGACGGCTACATTTTGAACCCTGGCTATGCTGCCCTCGCGACCTCCGATCTTGATATGGTGGTTGCCGGTACTGCAGATGCGGTACTGATGGTTGAGTCACAAGCTAAAGAATTAACCGAAGACCAAATGCTGGGTGGCGTGTTATTCGCTCACCAGGAAATGCAGGTCGTGATCCATGCGATCAACGAATTGAAAGCTGAGGCAGGTAAAGCGTCTTGGGATTGGCAGCCAGAAGCTGTCAACGAGTCACTGACTGCGGCTGTGAGTGATAAATTCGCTGCAGGCGTCGGTACGGCATACCAGGTCGTCGACAAGATGGCTCGTCAGGACCAGATCAGCGCGCTGCGCGATCAGGCGATTGTTGAGCTGGCCGATGCCGCTAATGGCGTCGCTGCGGGCGATGTATCTGGTGTTTTTGCCAAGCTTGAAAAGAAAATTGTTCGCCAGCGTATCATTGCTGGTGAGCCTCGAATCGACGGTCGCGACACGACCACTGTCAGGCCGATCAGCGTAGAAGTCGGCCTCTTGCCAAAGGCCCACGGCTCAGCTTTGTTCACTCGGGGTGAGACTCAAGCCATCGTCACGACCACGTTAGGTTCTATGCGCGATGCGGCGATCATTGATGCCCTGCATGGCAGCTTTCGCGACAATTTCCTGTTGCACTATAACTTCCCTCATTACAGTGTTGGCGAGACTGGTTTTTCCGGTGGACCCAAGCGGCGTGAGATCGGTCATGGTCGACTGGCCCGTCGTGGTTTGGCAGCGGTACTGCCAGCAGCGGCTGACTGGCCTTACACCACGCGCGTAGTGTCTGAAATCACAGAGTCTAACGGTTCATCGTCAATGGCCAGCGTTTGTGGCGCTAGCTTGGCATTGATGGATGCTGGTGTACCTCTGAAAGCACCTGTTGCCGGTGTGGCCATGGGTCTCGTTAAAGATGAAAATGGTTTTGCCATTTTGACAGATATCCTCGGCGACGAAGATCATCTTGGCGACATGGATTTCAAGGTTGCCGGTACCGATACGGGTGTGACTGCGCTGCAGATGGACATCAAGATTCAAGGTATTACCGAAGAGATTATGGAAGTCGCGTTAGCTCAGGCTAAAGACGCGCGTCTGTTCATCTTGGTAGAGATGAATAAAGTCATCAATAAATCTCGCGAGTCTGTATCTGCCAATGCACCAGCGATGGTGACCATGAAGGTGGACGCTGACAAGATTCGCGACGTTATCGGTAAAGGTGGTGCAACAATCCGTGGCATCACTGAGCAAACAGGCGCATCAGTGGACATCGATGACAATGGCACAATCACTATTTTTGGTGAAGGGTCCGAGTCTAGAGATGCCGCTGTCGCGATGATTATGGCTATCACGGCTGAGGCTGAGGTGGGTCAGATCTACAAGGGTAAGGTTGTCAAAATCGCCGACTTCGGCGCATTTGTTAATATTCTGCCCGGTAAAGACGGTTTGCTGCATATCTCGCAAATTTCCCAGGAAAGGGTCGAAAAAGTGACTGATTTCCTGGCTGAAGGCCAGGAAATTGAAGTCATCGTCTTGGATGTTGATCGCGGTCGGATCAAGCTTTCGATGAAAGAAATGCCTAGTCAAGCCGATGCTGAGGCACCTGCTGCAGCCACTGAATAAGGGCGGCTAGAGAGTATAAAAAAAGCCGGTCAGCGACCGGCTTTTTTTTCAGTTTTTTTTACCTTGATGAATGTGCCTTGGCTTCTTCACCAAGAAAATGCCACGAGTTCGACTAACTGTCGGGTCGATTGGCAATCAAGTTTTCAACTACCGCTGGATCGGCCAGTGTGCTGGTGTCGCCAAGGTTGTCCAGTTCGTTAGCGGCGATCTTGCGGAGTATCCTGCGCATGATTTTACCAGATCGGGTTTTTGGCAAGCCAGGCGCCCACTGAATAACATCTGGTTTGGCGATAGCGCCGATCTCTGTTCGGCACTGGTTCATTAGTTCCTGTCTCAGGGCTTCGGTGCCCTCGACATCATGCATTAAAGTGACATAGGCATAGATCCCCTGGCCTTTGATCGAGTGGGGGAAGCCGACGACAGCTGCCTCGGCGACGGCTTCGTGGAGCACCAAGGCGCTTTCCACTTCAGCGGTGCCCATTCTGTGGCCCGAGACATTCAAGACATCATCGACTCGGCCGGTGATCCAATAATAACCATCAGCGTCACGTCGAGCACCGTCGCCAGCAAAATAATAACCGGGGTAGGTTGAGTAATAGGTCTTGATGCAACGTTCATGATCGCCATAGACCGTTCGAATTTGACCAGGCCATGACCGAGCGATCACCAAGTTGCCCTCGCCGGCACCTTCTATAAGCACGCCGTTGGTGTCCAGTAGCTCCAGTTCGACACCAAAAAATGGTTTGGTGGCGGAGCCAGGTTTGAGGGGCGTCGCACCGGGTAAAGGCGAAATCATAATGCCGCCAGTTTCCGTTTGCCACCAGGTATCAACAATCGGACAGCGTTCGGCGCCGACGATATGATAGTACCACTCCCAAGCTTCTGGATTGATGGGTTCGCCAACACTGCCCAGTAGGCGCAGGGACGCGCGAGATGTGGCGGTGACAAACTCATTGCCTTGGCCCATCAGGGCTCGCAATGCAGTGGGTGCTGTATAGAAAATATTAACCTTGTGTTTATCGACTACCTGCCAGCAGCGTCCGGCATCCGGGTAAGTGGGTATGCCCTCGAACATCAGTGTGGTCGCACCGTTGGCGAGGGGGCCATAGATAATATAAGTGTGGCCCGTGACCCAGCCGACATCCGCGGTACACCAATAAATATCGCCATCGTGATAGTCGAAGATGTACTTGTGGGTCATGGCAGCCTGGAGCATATAACCGCCAGTGGTGTGCAACACACCCTTCGGTTTGCCGGTGGAGCCTGACGTGTACAATATAAAAAGTGGGTCCTCACTATCCATGGGGACCGCTTCACAGCTTGCTGAAACCGCCTGAATGGCTGCTTCGTAGTGAATATCTCGCGTGCTGTCCCAGGGCACATCAGCGCCAGTGCGTTGGACGACAATGACGGTCTCGACATTTGGGCAACCCAAGAGCGCCTGATCAGTGTTGGCTTTGAGTGGAATGGGTTTGCCGCCGCGAACCCCCTCATCAGCCGTAATGACCGTGCGGCAGTCGGAATCGAGAATCCTGTCCTGCAGTGCTTGAGGTGAGAAGCCGCCGAAGACGACTGAATGAACGGCACCGATACGGGCGCACGCCAGCATCGCGTAGGCGGCTTCTGGCACCATGGGCATATAGATGCAGACTCGGTCGCCTTTAACTACGCCACGGTCTTTCAGGACATTCGCTAGCCGGCAGACTTTGTCGTGGACCTCAGAGTAGGTCAGGCTGGCATCGACAGTAGGATCATCGCCTTCCCAGATAATCGCCACCTGATCGCCGCGGGCCTCTAAGTGCCGGTCCAGGCAGTTGTAGCAGGCGTTGAGCTGGCCACCAATAAACCAAGCAGTCTGACCTTGTTGTAAGTCCGACTCGGTCAGCGTGTGCCAGGGTCTGCTCCAGCTGAGGAACTCATTAGCCTGTGCTGGCCAGAAGGATTCTGGTTGATTGATTGACTCATCGTACATCTGGGCATAACGCTCGCTATCAATAAATGCGCGTTGTTGAGTCGCCTTGGATACTGGGTAGATCTTGTGTTCTGACATGGGTTAGTAACTCCTGCCCTTGCGCGTTTGTTGGTATCGGCTGAGTAGTTTGCGAGTAGACGGATCCAGTGTCGGCTCGGCACCTTGATCGATTGCCTTGAAAATAGTTTCACTAAGCTTTTTGCCGAGCTCGACTCCCCATTGATCGAAGGGATTAATCTGCCATATTTGCGCCTGACAAAACACCTTATGTTCATATAAAGCGATCGTAGCGCCCAGCGTCTCGGGCGTTAACTGATCCATGACAATAGTATTGGAGGGTCGATTGCCCGGCATGACTCGCGGCATTTTTTCTGATTCGGTGCCCTCAAATTTTAGCTGTTCAATGCTTTGGCCTTGTAACAGTGCCTGGCTCTGGCTCAGGCAATTCGCGACCAGCCAGTCGTGATGCAGCTGTCGATCATGATGGGGCGTTAAGGGCAGAATAAAATCAATGCTGGTGAAGTGCGTCCCCTGATGTAGGAGTTGGTGAAAGGCGTGTTGTCCGTTTGTGCCTTCGCCACCCCAAATCGTTGGACCGGTCTGGATCGAGACGAGATCGCCCTCGACGGAAACAGATTTGCCGTTGGATTCCATGTCGAGTTGCTGCAGGTGGGCCGGTAATAATCTCAGTGAGTGGTCGTAAGGCAAAATGGCATGTGACCCCACATCCATGAAGTTTCGATAGAAGACCCCCAGCGCCGCCAGCATCATGGGCATATTATTGGGCCAGCTGGCGGTGCGAAAGTGCGTGTCCATGGACTCAGCGCCGCGCAAAAGCGACTCAAAGTGGGCAAAGCCAAATTTGATGGCGATAGGTAGGCTGACAGCAGACCAGAGGCTGTAGCGTCCGCCTACCCAGTCCCACATAGGTAGAATATTTTCGTCAGCAATGCCAAACGCTTGGGCGGCCGCCACATTACTGGTGATTGCAACCGCATGCTGATTTAGTTGTGTCGTCGGAATAGCTTGCCGTAGCCAGCGCTGGGTTGATTCGGCATTGACTCGGGTTTCCACGGTGGAGAAGGATTTGGAGACGATAATGACCAAGGTCCTGGTGGGATCTAGCCTGGCGAGCACTTGGTCGATATGCAGACCATCAACATTGGCGACATAGTCACAGCGGATCTGGCCATCGTCGTAGGGCGAGAGTGCTTCATCCACCATGCGCGGGCCAAGGTAAGAGCCACCGATACCAAGATGCAAAATATTAGTGATGGTTTTGCCGCTGGCGCCGAGCCATTGGCCGGATCGCACCGCGTCGCTGATGCGTTTGACGCTGGCTAAGGATGCCTGGACGTCGCCATACTGATCGGTGAGTTGGGGGCTGACCTGCCCTGGACTCGTTCTGAGCAAGGTGTGCAGCGCGGCGCGATTTTCGGTGCGGTTGATCGGCTCGCCGGCAATCATGGCGTCGATGCTAGACTGCAGTGTGATGCCATCGAATAACTGTTGGAATAGTGTCAGCGTCTTAGCGTTGATCAGGTTTTTTGAGTAATCCAGCGTCAGACCCGCTGCAGTCATGCTATACCGAGTCGCGCGGACAGGGTCCGCCTCAAACATCGACATCATAGACGACTGACACATCTCCTGCGCATGGTTAGTAAGCGCTTGCCAGCCGATCGGGAGTGCGTAAGTCATATTAGTTAAACCATGGAAGGCGTCGGATTGTAGTAGTGTCTGGCGCGTTTCACTGTGCTGAGATAGGTAACGAGTGCTTCGTAGTCAGCGTCGCTATTAACCAAGTCTATCTCGGCAGCATTGACGATGAGTAGCGGTGCGGCGTCATAATAATGAAAGAAGCGGGTGTATGCATCCACCAGCTGGGCAAGATATTCTTTTTCAATCTGCTGCTCAGCGGCGACACCCCGTAGCTGAATGCGATCCAATAACACGGGTACGGGAGCTTGCAGATAGATCACTAGATCAGGTGTTGGTGCCTCGATGGCAAGGTGATTATAAACGTTGTCGTACAGCTCCAATTCGTCGCGATCGAGGTTGATTTCGGCGAATAAGCGGTCTTTTTCGAGCAGAAAATCAGCAATTCTGACGGGTTCAAACATATCACCTTGGCGCATTTCCTGAATTTGCCGGCTGCGTTCAAACAAGAAAAACAACTGTGTGGGCAATGCCGCCTGACGGCGGTTCTGATAGAAGCGCTCAAGAAAGGGATTGGTCTCAGGTTTTTCCAGCACTGTTTCGTAGTTGAATGTGGCGGCGAGTCGTTTAGTAAACGAGGTCTTGCCGACCCCGATAGGACCCTCTACAGCAATATAGTGGGGAAAGTTCGGGTGGTTTGTGTCGAGCTGCAAGCCTTTCTCCCAGAATCGATCAGCGGGTTGGATGACAGATTGTACAATTATTCTAGTCTGTTGCAGCTTGATTTTCTGGCTTTCGTCGACGCTTCCGTGGGCGTTTAGCGGGTGCCGTCGGTTGCTCCAACAGTTCGCCGCGATCTTCTTCTGCGGTTTCTTGAAATTGGGTCCACCAGGCGCCGAGCCCATCGAGTTGTTCGCCGGACTCCTCGCGCAATAACAAAAAGTCATAGGCTGCGCGGAAGCGTTTGTGCTGCAGGAGTGTATTTGGCTTTTTGCCCGATTTGATGGGCAATCGATACTGTAGGCTCCAAATGTCGCGCATGGGGCCTGAAAATCGCTTGGGGATAGAGGTGACTGACAACTGCCTGGAGACTACCTGATTGGCCCCTTCAAAACTGGCGACATAGCTACTCTCGCCGTCGGCCTCAAGCTGTTCACGTTGCTCTAAATAGGGTTGCCAGAGCAAGGCCGCAAAAATGAATGCAGGGGTGACCGGCATATCCTTGGCAATTCGTCGATCGGTGCTGGCCAACGCTAGACGAATTAACTCGGCGCCGTTGCCTGTCTCAAGCAGGCGGTTCGTGTCTGGAAATAGCCAACCGAATAAATCGTATTCCCGCAGCACGGCGAAAGATTGCTCCCCATGGCCGCTCATAAAAAGTTTCAGCACTTCCTCGAACAGGCGAGCGGGCGGTATGTCTCTGAGCAACAGCCCCAGCCGGTAGAGTGGCTCAGCCGTTGTTTGTTCTATCTCAAAGCCGAGTTTGGCCTTAAATCGGACGGCCCTCAGCATTCGGACTGGATCTTCTCGATAGCGGCTATCGGGATTGCCGATCAGTCTGATTTGGCGACTGCCCAAATCTTCGAGGCCACTCACCTCATCAAGAATGGTGTCATTTTCTGGGTCGTAGTAAAGGGCATTCATCGTGAAGTCGCGGCGCTCGGCGTCTTCGTGAAAGCTGCCGTAAATATTATCCGACAGAATCATGCCGCCATCGGAAAAATTCTGCTCGGTCTGGGTCTCGCTGTGGGGGGCTCTAAAGGTTGCGACTTCGATGATTTCTCGGCCGAAACGAACATGAACAATCTTGAAGCGACGACCGATCAACCGAGAATTACGAAATAACTCGTGAACCTCTTCGGGATTGGCATCGGTGGCGACATCAAAGTCCTTGGGATGATTGCCAAGGAGCAAGTCGCGCACACAGCCACCTACCAGATAAGCCTGGTAACCAGCACTGGTGAGGCGTTTGACCACCTTCAGAGCACTGACATTAATATAGTCAGGAGACAAATCGATAGGAGTTTTAGTCATGCGGGTGAGCTATTTGAAAGATGTTTACGTCCACGGAAACTGGTAACAGAAGTGGCTAATACTAGCAGAGAGTGTCGTCGGAAAGTATGAGAGAAAAGGATTTTGGTGCGTTGAAAAAAACAGAAGGGGATGGAGCCCCCCTTCCGTACGCATGCAGTCATCGATTTTAGTTTTATTATTAGTGTTTTTATTTTTATTTTGATTGGGTCGAGGCTTGGTTGCTGTTGTTTTTACATCGACCCATTAGCTTCACAGCTGAGTAATCAAGAGCATGAATTGTGCCAGCCCCAAATAGTGTTTAAGAACAAGGTGTTAAGTCTCTGGCCCTATGGCGCGATGGGACGATTGGTTACGTTATGGTGTCGGGATTGGACGCATTGGTAACACCATTGCCGCAGCTACCCAGCCCCGAAGGCTTGGTGTACGACTGTTTCGTAGCATGAGCCGCTAGGATCTGCGGGAGCGCTCGCGCGGCATATTAAGTTTTTGCCGGCGCTGCCACAAGGCTTTGCGGCTGATGCCGAGCTTCTGTGCCAGTTGGGTTTCCGTCATGTGATCTTGGTTGTCGATGACAAAGCGCTTGAAATACCCTTCGAGAGAATCACGGTCCTCAAGATCGTTGGCCTCATTTGGCTGGTGGCGGCGAGTCTCACTGTCGACAGCCAGCAACTCCGCATCAATTATCCGGCCTTCACACAGGATGGTGCCGCGTTCGACGGCGTTCTTTAATTCTCTGATATTGCCTGGCCAGGAATAAGATTGGATCAAATCTAGTGCGCACCTGGAAAAGCTCAAACCAGTTTTGCCTAAGGTTCTGCCATTAGTCTGTAGGAAGTGTTCAGCTAGGCTCAGCAGATCACCAGGCCGCTCCCGCAAGGGCGGCAGGCTGAGTTTGACAACGTTTAAGCGATAATAAAGATCTTCACGAAACTGACCACTTTCGGTCAAATTCTCCAGATTTCTGTGGGTTGCAGCGATGAGACGAATGTCGACCTTGCGGGTTTCAATCGCTCCGACCTTGCGGATCTCTCCTTCTTGCAAAACCCGTAGCAAGCGCGCTTGGGCTTCCAGCGGCAATTCACCGATTTCATCAAGAAATAAGGTGCCCCCATCAGCGGCTTCAACAAGCCCGACCCGACTGCTGGTGGCACCGGTAAAAGCGCCTTTTTCATGACCGAATAACTCTGACTCGATCAACGTCTCAGGGATCGCCGCACAGTTGAGAGACACGATCTTGCGCGAGCTTCTGGGGCCCGCAGCGTGGATCGCTTGCGCTACCAATTCCTTGCCTGTCCCTGATTCACCCATAATCAGCACGGTGGTCTGAGTTGGCGCAACTTTGCGAATGTGATTAAAGAGTTGATGCATGGCATCACAGGTCCCCAGCATCTCTGGGAATAACGGCAAATCCGTCGAATGGGGTTCAATGAGCGCCGTGATACTGTCCAACAAATCGTCGTAGGCGAAGGGCTTGGCAATATAATCCGCCGCACCCAGTTTCATAGTATCCACGGCAGAGCTGACGCTGGCATAGCTGGTCATGACCAGCACCGGGACGTTGATAGCGTGTCTGATGATATCGGTACCGATCGGGCCAGGTAGCTGCAAATCTGTGATGATCAGCGCGAAGTCCTGCAAATTATTCTGCAAGGCCTCTGCCAACGATCCAGCTTCTACGACTTTGTATAATTTTTTTTCGAGAAACTTTTTCAAAGATGCGCGTATGACGACTTCGTCTTCGACGATAAGAATCTTTTTTCGGCTCATGGATTACACTGTAGAACCTGACATTCGATTTGTCACTAAACAGCGAAGATCGGCCTAAGTCAAACAAATTCTCCATTAGGGTGGCGCGGCAAGGTAATTTTGATTCGGGTCCCCCAAGCCTGCGCCGGCCGCGTTCGCGCTGATCCCCCCATGATGCTGGGCAACGATGGACGTGGCTGTTGCTGGCCCATCAGCGGTCAACCTCGGCGACAACGACGAAGAAGCCGAAAACCAGGAAAATAATCAGTTGATCGAGAGACAGGCAGGCGTTGTAAACTTAATGAACAAAAATTGGATAAGCCTAATATGGGTCAGGTGCTGCAAGTGTCAGACGTTTTGGTACGAGATCCATTGACCAGGCCTCTGTTGCGGCCTGAAGCAGAGATTCTAGGTCGTCGATCTCGGGAAATAATGGTTGGCCGAGAGCGTTCAGGGCTTGCCTGATGCAGGCGATGGGCTTGCCGTCGGGTATCGCCGCTGCCCCGGTTGACTTGCTGAGTTTGTGCCCCTGTTGATCTACCAGTAATGGGATATGGGCATAGTTGATGGGTGGGTAGTCTAGCGCCGTGCCCAGACAGGCTTGCTTCAGGCTCGAGTCAAGCAGGTCACTGCCGCGGATAACATGACTGATGTTTTGATACGCGTCATCTACCGTGACGGCGAGTTGATAGGCCACCAAGCCGTCTCTGCGCTTGATGATGAAATCGCCAACGTCGCGTTGGAGCGACGAGCCCCGGGATTCCTGGACGCGATCGTCGATGGTAACAACGACCGGGGGCACACGAAAGCGAATAGAATGTGCCGGCAATGAGGGGGTGAAGGAACGCGATCGACAGGTACCAGGGTAAATGGGTGGCAGATCCCGACGACTGCAGGTGCAGGGGTATACCTGCTGCTGTTCTTTGAGTTTATCTAGCGCGGCCTGGTAGGCGTCGAGACGTTGGCTTTGAAATAAGGGTGTGCCGTTCCAGCTCAGCCCGAGGGACTCCAATTGGCTCATAATCTGAGCGGGCGCGCCAGGTTTCTCACGCGGGGGGTCTAGATCTTCGATGCGGAGTAACCACAGGCCCTTGTTTTTACGAGCCTCGAGCCAGCCGGCAAGAGCCACTACAATGGAACCAAAGTGCAATGGGCCCGTTGGCGAAGGTGCAAAACGGCCGATGTAGCCCTGCGTCTGACTCATAGGTCAGACAACAACAAGGGGCTAGCCGTGAATCTGTCGTTCCTTGATTTCATCGAGGGTCTTGCAGTCGATACATTGGGTCGCCGTCGGTCTGGCTTCGAGTCGTTGAATGCCTATCTCGATACCACAAGAATCACAGTAACCATAGTCATCCTGGTCGATCAGGTCGATCGTGGCGTCAATCTTTCTGATCAGCTTACGCTCTCGGTCGCGGGTGCGTAGCTCAAGGCTGAATTCTTCCTCCTGGGTTGCGCGATCCGCTGGATCCGGGTCGTTCGCCGCGACATCCTTCATATGATTGACGGTTCGATCCACTTCTTCCATTAACTGCAATTTCCAGTCGAGGAGGATTTGTCTGAAGTGCTCACGCTGGCCAGCGTTCATATACTCTTCGTTCTTTTTGCGAGCATAGGGTGTGAAATCGGCGGGTTGTGCGTCGATACGACTGACGCCGGCTTTTCTGGTTGTTTTTGCCGGTTTCTTGGCCGCTACTTTCTTGCTGGCGACGGGTTTAACAATTGCGATGGGGTCTGTCTTGGCCAATTTAGGTTCTCGTTGGGCTGCCTTTTGAGAGCCTTTAGATGATAATTTGATCGGAGACGCCGGTGCCGACTTTTGCGCGGCGGTGCGCTTCGCGATCTTCTTAGATTTTACCGCTGTCTTGTTCGGTGCTTTGGCCTTGGCAATAGGCTTCGATGCGGCTTTCGGTGCGGCTTTTTGTGCGGCTTTCGATGCTGCTTTCGGTGCGGCTTTAGTCACGCTGGTTTTGGGTGTCGTCTTTGTAGCCGCTTTAGTAGCCGACTTAGTGCTCTTTTTGGCATTAGCTTTAGCTTGCGCGGTGCTGCTTTTGGGCTTTGCAATAGTCTTCGCTTTACTCGGGGCTGACACGGCCTTAACCGGCTTAACGACTTTTTTGACAGCTGGTTTGGCAGCTGCCTTCGGATTGACGGTTTTCTTTGCCGGCGCTGTGGTCTTTGCCTTAGTTGATATCTTCGACGTTGGCTTCTTTATCTTGGCGGCAGGCTTTGCTGGCGGCGTTTTCGTTGCGACCTTAGCGGCAGTTTTTTTCACCGGCGCAGTTTTTTTCACCGGCTGAGTCGTGTTCGCTTTCTTGGTTTTCGCCGCAGGCGCTACAATTTTTGCTTTTTTTGCCGGCTTGGCTTTGGAGCTACTTTTAGTTTTGGTTGCCATAGTTTCATCCAGTATGCTATGTCACGTAAAACCTAAACAAAATCGAGCGCGAACGTTACCAGAAGAAGGAAGAATCTCCAAGCGAGAATTGAGTCATCGTCGCTTTACTTCGATTTGCGTCATTTGTATCAGAATCCTGAAAAATATTGGGTCAATTTCTGACCCGACAGTGAAATTAAGCGATACTGCGATTTTAAACAAGGTGCAGAGCTTGAGCTCAAGCCAGGGATAGGTAGTAACAGATGGCAGTTGTTGACAGTTCGGGTTTTGCCCATCGACTCAAAGACATCCAGTCGTTCAAGGTAATGAAACTCTTAGCCAGGGCGAATCAGCTTCAGTCGCAGGGGCATCAGGTTGTCCATATGGAGGTGGGAGAACCGGATTTTGAGACGCCAGCCGCGATCGTCGAGGCTGGTATTGCGGCATTGCGTGCGGGGAAAACGAAATACACCAGCGCTCAGGGCATTCCTGAACTCAGAGAACTGTTGAGCCGACACTACGCTGAAGAACATGGTGTTGATGTGGCACCTTCAAGGATCTTCATCACAGCAGGTAGCTCAGGCGCGCTATTACTGGTTTCTGCGTTGCTTCTGAATCCCGGTGAAGGCTTGTTAATGACAGATCCTGGGTATCCTTGTAATCGGCATTTCCTCAAGGCGTTCAGCGGTGAGGGTCAATTGGTACCAGTCACTGCAGCCGACGGCTATCAGTTGACCCCAACACTGGTCGACCGACATTGGCAGTCGTCGACTCGTGGCGTGTTATTAGCGTCGCCTGCTAACCCAACTGGGGCGATTATCGACGAAGCTGTTCTGCAGGCGGTTGCCGCTGGTGTTCGGCGGCGAGGTGGGCATCTTGTGGTGGATGAAATTTATCACGGGCTGACCTATACTGCGCGCAAACCAACCAGCGTGCTTGCCTTTGACCCAGAGGCATTTGTGATCAACAGCTTTTCGAAATATTTTGGCATGACGGGTTGGCGTTTAGGCTGGTTAATTGTCCCAGAAGCTGCTGTGCCAGACTTGGAAAAACTCGCACAGAATCTCTTTATTTGCCCCTCCAGCGTCGCGCAAGAGGCTGCGCTAGCAGCATTCAGTGCCGAGGCTCGAGATATTATGGAGCGCCAACGCGAGGCATTCCAGGCTCGTCGTGACTTTCTAGTGCCGGCGCTGCGAGAGCTCGGGTTTGGGATTGAGCGCATGCCGGAAGGTGCTTTTTACATCTATGCAACGATGCCTGCGGGTCTCGCTGCCGACAGTGAGGCCTTCAGTGACAGCCTACTTGAAAACCATTACGTTGCGGTGACGCCCGGTACGGACTTCGGCTTCTATCGAGCGGATGAGCACTTGCGTTTCAGCTATGCTCAGGGCCTGGACATGCTTGAATTGGGCGTCGATCGATTACATCGTGCCGTCGCCGCTTATGGACTCTCATGATTTTTTCGCCTCCCCTTGCATCCGCGCTTTTGATTCAGCGCTACAAGCGATTCCTGGCAGATATCGCTTTACCAGATGGCTCGGTTAAAACGATTCATTGTCCCAATACAGGGTCGATGAAAAACTGCGCTGCAGCCGGCGACCGAGTCTGGTATTCCACGTCGGAGAACCCGAAACGCAAATATGCGCACACTTGGGAGCTCAATGAGACTCAGGCAGGACATTTCATCGGCGTGAATACCCATCGTGCGAATGCGTTGGTCAAGGCGGCTGTTGAGACGGGTGTCATAGACTCGCTTCAGGGTTATGGCACCATCACGTCGGAAGTCAAATATGGGCAGGAAAATAGTCGAATCGATTTGTTGCTCACCCAGCATCAGAAGTTGCCGCCCTGTTATGTTGAAGTCAAGAGTGTGACTTTGTGCGAGCCTCGGGGTGATAATTATATTGGCTATTTTCCGGATTCCGTCAGCGTTCGCGGCACCAAGCACCTGCGTGAACTGATGCAGGTTGTTGAGCAAGGTGAGCGTGGGGTCCTGGTGTTTTGCGTCCAACATTCGGCGATAGAAGTGGTTCGCCCGGCTTTACATATTGACCCGATGTATACGGCAACACTGGCTTTGGCCATGGCGGCTGGCGTTGAGGTCATGGCTTATCGAGCCGATCTGAGTGCCACCGGTATTCGCCTGGTTGAATCCATACCTGTGTCGCTGGTAGAGCTCGAATGACGAAGCCGATCGTGTGGATGATGTTATTGATGGCGGTGGTTGCCAGTGCGTTCGCGGCGATGTTTTTTGGTAGTGCGACGATCTCTGTGGCGCAGGGTTGGAGCCTGATCATTGGTGAATCGACGTCCCCGCTGGTGGATACTATTATTTTTCAAATCCGGCTCCCAAGGGTCCTATTGGCGCTTATCGTTGGCGCGGGTACTGCCGCTACAGGCGCTGCGATTCAAGGTATGTTTCGAAATCCCCTCGCAGACCCGGCGCTGATCGGCGTTTCCAGTGGCGCTGCTCTGTTTGCGGCGGCTTATATGGTGCTTAATCTGCACAATTCGGCGTGGGGGTTTCTGGGTCTGGCGGGCAGCGCGTTCACCGGTGGCTTCATCACGACACTGTTGGTGCTGAAAGTGGGTCAGCGCAGCGGCACTATTTCCAGTATGTTGCTGGCGGGCATTGCCGTTAACGCCATCGCCTTAGCCGGTGTGGGTTTATTTTCCTATCTCTCCTCTGATCTGCAGTTAAGGTCCGTGGCGTTTTGGGCGCTCGGCAGTTTCAACGGCGCTGATTGGGTCGGTGTTCAAGTCGCATTGGTTATTCCGATAGTGGTGTTGTTGCTGTATCGAGATAGTCAGAAGCTGAATGCTGTCACCCTGGGTGATCTTGAGGCTACGCACTTGGGTATCAATGTCCCCAGGTTACGGACGCGAATCGTGCTGTATACCGCAGTCATTACGGGTACGAGTGTAGCGTTGGTGGGTATCATCGCCTTCATCGGTCTGGTTGTGCCGCACCTGATACGTTTAATGTTGGGTTCCAATCATCATACAGTGATACCGGGGTCGGCGCTGCTCGGCGCGTTGTTGCTACTGATGGCCGATACCCTTGGACGAGTGATCATCGCGCCGGCGGAATTACCTGTGGGAATTTTGACTGCGCTGTTGGGTGGACCGTTTTTTATCTACCTGGTTGTGCAACAAAAGGGCAGGCTAGGTATATGACACTGCGCGCTGAACATTGCGGTCTGAGCTATGCCGGTCAAAGAATATTGCATGATGTCAGCCTGGAGCTGAAGGCGGGCGAGATTCTTGCTGTCGTCGGCCCTAATGGTGCTGGCAAGTCGTCTCTTGTGGGTTTGCTGGCGGGTACCAGTCGACCTACACTCGGATCTGTCACGCTCGACAATCAGCTTTATGCGGATATTTCCCTGGCTGCAAGGGCCACTCGTTTGGCCGTTCTGCCACAACACACGAGTCTGGATTTCCCGTTTACCGTTGACGAGATTATTGAAATGGGCAGGATACCCCATGGTGGTAATGCTCGGATGCACGCGCCCATGCGCGCCGAGATTGCCGCATTGCTAGGGCTTGAGGCCTTGCGCGAGCGGGTTTATACCACCTTATCGGGGGGGGAGAAGCAGAGAACGCAGATTGCTCGCGTGCTGTGTCAGCTATGGGATTGCTTGCCGGCCAGCTATTTTCTGTTTGATGAGCCCACTGGCGCATTGGATATCGCGCACCAATTGGTTTTTATGAGCCTGGCGCGTCAATTAGCGCAGCAAGGGGCTGGGGTGTTGACGGTGATGCACGATATTAATCTTGCCGCCCGTTATGCCGATCGGCTTGTGTTGCTTAAAGACGGTGAGGTGATGGGTATAGGTACGCCTGCGGAAGTGTTGACAAACGAGCACGTTAAGGCAGCGTTTGGGGTAACTCCCCAGGTTGTGCTGCTGGCCGATGGTAGTCGACAGTGGCTGTTTGTCGAATAATCTCTCCTGGTTGGGTCACCGGCAGGCCCCCTTGATGGATACGAATGTCTGCGACGACTGAATATAAATCAGCCATAATTCTCAATAATCTACGTTCTCGAAAACCGACAAGGACCAACAATGCCGGAAGGCTTTGTACTAACCCGGCAATGGCTGGAAAAACCCGACGGTCAGGATCTTGTCTTCTGGCTCGCAACAGATAGCGGACCGGTCAAGGTTGTTATCGAAAATCATGAGTCGGTATTTTTTCTGCCGCTGCCGCAGATTCCTGCAGCGAGACGGATTCTGGGCGATAAGCCTCGTTGGCGGGATGCCGCAGTGCCCTTATGCGACTTTCATCAGACACCGGTACATGCCTGTTACTTCACTTCGCAAAAAGATCTGAATATTGCCCGTGCACGGCTTTGGCAAGCCAATGTGCAGCCTCTGGAGGCTGATATTCGGCCGACGGATCGCTATCTCATGGAGCGGTTTATTACTGGTGCTATGTCTGTGGAGGGTGATGCTGAGACCCTGGATGGCCTGCCCGTTTATCGCAATCCGCGACTACTACCCGTCGAGTATATACCGGCATTGCTGGTAGTTTCCCTGGATATCGAGACCTCTTATACGGAGAATATTCTGTATTCCATTGCCGTGTCGGGTCCGAATATAGCTAAGGTATTTATGGTTTTTGATGCGCCCTCGCCAGGCCATGAGGAGCCAGCTTTAGGCGAGGCGCTGGACTATCTTGAGTATGTGGCCACTGAAGCGGTGCTTATTGAGCGTTTCCTTGATTGGTTTGCAGTGCTCGACCCAGATGTGGTTATTGGTTGGAATGTGGTGGGTTTCGACTTGCAGTTTCTGCAGAAGCGTTGTGAGTTCCACGGCCTGGCTTTCACACTGGGTCGGCAAAGCCAGGAGGTTCGCTGGCGATCAACCAGTCAAGGCCAGCAACGGCATTATGCTTTGGTTCCGGGCCGGGTGGTCCTTGATGGCATTGAAATGCTTCGAACCGCGACCTATCAGTTTGAGAGTTTCAGCCTCGAAAATGTCGCCCGGGTGTTATTGGGGCGGGGCAAGTTGGTTCATGATGTTGATAGTCGGGCGGCAGAAATTCAGGTTATGTACGCCCAGGACCCTCTTGCCCTGGCTCGCTACAATCTTGAAGACTGTGTGCTGGTGGAAGAGATCTTTGCCAAGACAGACTTGATCCGATTTGCCCTCGAGCGCGCGCGTTTGACCGGTCTCGACTTGGATCGCCCCGGTGGTTCCGTGGCGGCCTTTGACTTTTTGTATCTGCCCCGGCTTCATCGTCAAGGCTATGTCGGACCAGTGGTCAGCGAGCAGATTGATTCTGGCAGCCCCGGTGGCTATGTTTTGGGTTCAAAGCCGGGGCTTTATGAGCATGTCATCGTCCTGGACTTCAAGAGTTTGTACCCGAGTATTATTCGTACCTTCCATGTGGACCCGTTGGCTATGGTTTGTGGCGAGTTGGAAGATGACGGTATCGCTGGTTTCAAGGGCGCGATATTTTCTCGGCATCATTATATTTTACCGGAGATTATTGAGGGTCTGTGGCTGGCCCGTGATGAGGCGAAGTTGGCGGGCCAAACGGCCATGTCTCAAGCCATCAAAATCATCATGAATTCTTTTTATGGTGTTCTTGGCACCCCTGGCTGTCGGTTTTTTGACCAACGCCTGGTGAGTTCAATTACCTTGCGCGGTCATGAAATTTTACAGACTACTCGTGACTTGTTGGAGGACTGGGGTTATGCCGTGATTTACGGCGACACCGATTCAGTATTTGTCTGGCTCAGAGGCGCCGATCAGACCCGCAACGTGGACGCCACGGGACAGGATTTGATGGCGAGACTGAACCGCTGGTGGCAAGTGCAGATAGCGTCTTCAGCGGCTACGGTGAGCTGCCTCGAAGTTGAGTACGAGACTCACTTCGCACGTTTTCTGATGCCCACTGTTCGCGGCTCGACGATTGGCAGCAAAAAGCGCTATGCGGGACTGGTGACGACCGGTGACGCCGAAACATTGATCTTCAAGGGTCTGGAGACAGTGCGGAGTGATTGGACCCCTTTGGCCAGGACGTTCCAGCAGGAGCTCTATCGCCTGGTCTTTCATGATCAGCCGGTAGTTGATTTTGTTCGAGCAACGGTCGCCTCGGTTTACGCCGGAGAGCGTGACGAAGAGCTGGTGCTGCGCCGGCGGTTACGCCGCAAACTTGAAGATTACACCAAAAATGTTCCGCCACACGTCAAAGCGGCTCGGCTGAGTGATGATATCCGAGCCGCCAGAGGCCTCGCTCGGCGATTGACTCATGGCGGATGGGTTGAGTACATCATGACGATTAATGGTCCAGAGCCTCGGCAATATCTGACTGCCCCGATAGACTATCAATTCTACGTAGACAAGCAGATAGCGCCTATTGCAGACGCTATACTGGCGCTCGAGTCGACTTCACTAGCAAAGATCACTGATCGACAGATGGGTCTGTTCTAAGAGGCCGAGCGATAATGACTCTAGCCTAGCAGTGCTCGAACATCTGCGGTGGCCATGCGTGCGCCAAAATTGGCGACGAGTAACGCCGCCGCTTTATTAGCGATTTTCGCAGCTTCAAGGTAGCTCATGCCATGGGTGATGCCGTACAAGAAAGCACCGGCAAACATGTCGCCAGCGCCGGTGGTGTCTACCGCTTGGGCTGGAAATCCGGGGACTAGATTGACCGACTTGCCGTCATAGACCATTGCGCCATCTCTACCGCAGGTCATCGCGATCCGCGGGCAAATGGTCTTCAATCGGCTCATGGCATCTGCGCGAGAGGTGGCAGCGGTCCAGAGTTTAGCTTCGTCTTCATTGCAGAAAATCAGGTCAACGCCACCTTCTGCCAGTTCGTCAAAAGCGTGCTTGAAATTATCGACCATGGCTGGATCTGATAGTGTCATTGAGACCTTAACGCCAGCAGCGCGAGCAATCGCTTGGGCTTCCTTGGCCGCTGCCATCGCGCTTGGCGAGGTCACCAGATAGCCTTCGATGTACAAATAATCAGATTGCCGTAGTGCATCGGGATTGAGTTCGTTGACGCCTAATGTGGCAGTGATGCCCAGATGGGTGGTCATAGTGCGCTCTGCGTCGGGCGTCACGAGGGATATACACTTGCCGGTAATACCCGACTCGCGGCCCGTATCCAGGTTGGTCGCCACGCCAGCTGCCTTGAGGTCGCGCATAAAAAAGTCGCCTGTGTCGTCATTAGCGACCTTGCAGCTATAGAATGAAGTACCGCCGAATTGGGCGACAGCAACGATGGTGTTGGCTGCTGAGCCGCCACCGGCTTGCTTGACGACACGGTGCTCATGTTCCTGCTCAAGCAGGTGTATCAGTTTTTCTCGATCATCTGCTTCCACCAGCGTCATAACGCCTTTTTGCAGCTTCGCGATGTTAATGAACGCCTCGTCGACTTCATACTCAGTATCTACCAAGGCGTTACCCACGCCATACACGTCAAAATTTGCCATTAGTGCCTCTATATCCGGTTGGTTCTCAGGGTGTTCGTCAATTAGTGCTTAACCAAAGTGCTGCTTAAAGTGTTTTGAAGACAGTCTGCGCGGCTTGAATCGTGGCCGTGATGTCGGCGTCGGTGTGTGCCGCCGAGACAAACCCGGATTCAAAGGGTGAAGGTGCCAAATTAATCCCCTGGGCCAACATGCCATTGAAAAATAGGTTGAATCGGTGCGTATCGGTATCCATGACTTGGCTGAAGTATCGGACTTCGGCATTGGTAAAGAAAAAGCCAAACATGCCGCCGACCTGGTTGGTGGTAAAATTGATGCCTGCGGCATCTGCTGCAGCTTGCAGGCCTTGGGTTAAATCCTGGGTTTTTTGCGTCAGGTCGGCATAGAAACCGGGTGTCTCGGTGAGTTCCAGCGTCGCGAGTCCTGCGGTCATGGCGATCGGATTGCCAGACAAGGTGCCGGCTTGATAGACGCCGCCTAATGGGGCGAGCATGCTCATGATGTCTTTGCGTCCGCCAAAGGCGCCGACAGGCATGCCGCCGCCGATGATTTTGCCGAGAGTCGTCAAATCTGGACGGATACCGTAGAGTGCTTGAGCGCCACCCAACGCCACGCGAAAACCCGTCATGACCTCGTCGAAGATCAAGACCGCGCCAGAGATATCGCATTGAGCCCTCAGGGCTTCAAGGAAGCCGGGAATGGGTGGTACGAGGCCCATATTGCCGGCAACTGGCTCGACAATAATAGCGGCGATTTCCTGGCCGGAGCGGGCGAATAATTCTTCCACCTCGCTGATATTGTTGTATTCAAGTGTGATTGTATGTTGTGCGAGGCTGGCGGGAACGCCCAGTGAGTCTGGTTCGCCCATGGTCAGCGCGCCGGATCCGGCTTTTACCAGTAAAGAATCGCTGTGACCGTGGTAGCAACCCTCAAATTTCACGATCTTATCGCGGCCGGTAAATCCTCGGGCCAGGCGAATGGCGCTCATGGTGGCTTCGGTACCCGAGCTGACCATCCGTAGCATTTCCATATGGGGCATGATGGCGTTGACCTTTTGCGCCATCAATGTCTCGATCTCTGTGGGCGCGCCAAAGCTCAAGCCATTGTCGAGAGCCTGATGGACCTTCGCAATCACCTCAGGGTGGCAATGACCGACAATCATAGGTCCCCAGGAGCCGATGTAATCGATGTAGCGTTGATCGTCTTCGTCGATCAAATAGGCGCCGCGGCTTTGTTTAAAAAAGACTGGGTTGCCGCCGACTCGCTGAAAAGCGCGGACTGGCGAGTTGACGCCACCGGGCAGGACTTGTTTGGCTGCTTCAAAAAGTGATGCTGAACGACTCATGATGTAGGACACGGCAATGAACGAGATGCGAATTCAACCACTCCTGCGCAGACTATTCAAACCCGATCGTCTCGATCGTGCTGATGGCGAGTCAGGCGAGTTAGTATCGACGCAGTCTAAGCATTAAATTGTTTGGCTGGCATTTGTCCCTATTTGCCCCAAACTGCAGCTCCCGTGGTTCAGCTGCGCTTATATCGACGACCCCATACGATTGGTCGAAATATCTGCTAAGCTGGTACCGTGATAAGTAGCGAAATACGGTAGGCGATGGGTAAAGTCAAAGGCAGCAAGCAGCATCGAATGGTGGTGGTACCGCACAGGCCGTGGATGCGAGTTTGGACATTTTGCTTTGGGCTAGTGACAGTGGCAGCATTATGCGGGTTGACGTATCTGCATGGTCTGGATGAGGGTCTGGCAGAGAAGCGTGGCGTGATAGTGGAGCGAGATGCGCTGTTAATCTCGTTGGCGCGGACTGAAAAAGTATTAGCGCAGACCCGTCAAGAGCTCGCTGATGTGAAGCTGGGCGGTGAAGTCGATGTACTGGCGAATGAAGAGGTTCGACAATCCATGGAGGCCTTGCAAAGCCAGGTTGCTGAGCTTAATGAGGAAATTCGATTTTATAAAGGCGTAATGGTGCCGAATGCGGATTCGACAGGTCTGCGTATTGAACAATTCGATCTTTCTGCGACAGAAGTGCCGGATCGCTTTCACTACAGTATGCACCTCACTCAGATCGTTGAGAAGCACGAGTACGTCCGTGGAGGGGTTGAAGTCTCGGTTGCGGGCACGCTGAATGGTAATTCGAAAAACTATCAATTAAATGAGCTGAGTGAGAGTAACTTGAGGCAGATCAAGTTTCGGTTCCGATATTTCCAGAAGATATCAGGTGATGTTATCTTGCCTGAAGGTTTTATTCCCGAGCAGATGATAGTCGCGGTGCTTCCGTCTGATCAGAAGACGAAGGGGCTCACTAAAACATTCGAGTGGCGATTATAAAGAGGATTATGCATGTTTGGTAAAAAGACGACGGACGCCGGAATTACATTGATCGCCGAGAACTGTGAAATGGTGGGTGATCTTCACTTTAAGGATCAGCTGCTGATCAATGGCTGCGTTAAAGGTAATATTTATGCCGAGCCGGGCTCCAAAGCGCAAGTCACGGTGAGTGAAAAAGGGACGGTTCGTGGAGATATCAATGTGCCAAACGTTGTCGTCAATGGCAAGGTCTTCGGTGATATTCGCTCGGACAAACATGTTGAACTCTCGGCCAATGCGCAAATCAAAGGTAATGTCTATTATAGTCTTGTTGAAATGGTAGAGGGCAGTCGGATTGACGGTAGTCTCGTGCATCTAGATCCCGAAGACACGGCTGTGAAGAAGCCTATTGCTGAGCAAAATTCAGCTTCGACGGTTCAAGCTGTTCAGCAGCGTGGAACTTCGGATAAATCGAGTACAATAACGACTGCAATATCCGCCCCACCGATTGCGGGTGGGGTGCGAACCTAGGCTGCGTGATTCAGCCATTTTTTTCATTGTTGGCCGCTTGAATGTCGGGCCATGGACGCTATAGAGAACTTATGAGTGAAGTATCAACCTACACCCCAGCGGGTCTGAAGTTTACAGACTCGGCTGCCCATAAGGTCAAAAACCTGATCACGGAAGAAGAAAACCCGACATTGAAACTTCGGGTATTTGTCACCGGTGGTGGTTGTTCTGGCTTCGAGTATGGTTTTACATTCGATGAGGATGTTGAGGATGACGACACTGTCATCGAGAACGCAGGCGTGACACTGGTTGTGGATGCCTTGAGCTTCCAATATCTAGCTGGAGCGCAGGTTGACTTCAAAGAGGATCTGCAGGGTTCGAGATTTGTCGTGACGAATCCGAATGCTAGCTCGACCTGTGGTTGTGGTAATTCTTTTTCGATTTAGGCGAAAGGCCAAAGCAACTAGCGGCAGTTTTAGCGCCACTTTTCAGCGCCACTTTCTAGCGCCACTTTTCAGCGCCACTTGCTACTCCAAGGACTGCGTCAAGCCTGACTAGCGTGAGCGCTCAGGCGTGTCTACCAGTGCTAAATTGGCGTTCCCCGCGACCGACTACTCCAAGGACTGCGTCAAGCCTGACTAGCGTGAGCGCTCAGGCGTGTCTACCAGTGCTAAATTGGCGTTCCCCGCGACCGAATCCAACCTTGCCAGCAGACTTTGGGTCGATAGTAAAAAGCGATCAAGCTCAACCTTAGCGATAGGTTGTGCGTGCGGCAATGTCACTGTTTTTGGATTTCTATGCACGCCATTGACCAAAAATTCATAGTGCAGATGCGCCGCTGTTGCCCAGCCCGTGGCGCCAACGTAGCCGATGACCTGCCCCTGTTTCACTGAGCTGCCGGCGCGAATACCTCTGGCAAACGCCGACAGATGCAGATATTTTGTGGTGTATTGTTCTCCGTGCTGGATCACCACGTAGCGGCCCGAGGCATTGTTTTGACGAGCGCCACTCACTTTGCCGTCACCGGCGGCCAATACGGGAGTCCCCTTGTTGGCGGCATAATCGGTCCCGCGATGAGGCATCACGCGCTTGTGAATAGGGTGTAGGCGTTTCAGATTGAAGCTTGAGCTAACGTGGGAAAAATGCACCGGGTCGCGTAAGAAGGCTTTGCGTAGGCTGCTTCCATCCGGTGCAAAATAGTTTGCACGGCCCTGGCTGTCGACGTATCTAACAGCGGTATAGACTTTGCCCATATTGTTGAACTGCGCGGCCAGTATTTCACCTTCTTTGACTTTCTCGCCATCGACATAGATGTCTTCAAATAACAGCGTGAAGGAATCCCCTCGGCGAAGGTCCAGTGCAAAGCTGATATCCCACTGAAAAACATAGCTGAGTTTCATGATGAGCGCGTCAGACAGTCCCGCAGCCTTGCCAGCTTGGTATAGGGACGGGTTATCGCTAGTAATGGATGCCGATCCATAAGAGATCAATGTTTCAGCTTCCGCTTCTTGCCAGTAAGACTGAAATTTTTCACCGTTGCGGGTAATAATCAGGTGCTTCAGCGGCGTCTCTTCGTAACTTAGAGCGTTGAGCTGTCCAGATGGATTCACCTCGAACAACAGACTTTTGCCAGGTAGTATCCGTTTTAATACCGCCACTGACTTGCCCAGCTCCATAACCCTTTGTAGCTCTGCAGCTGAGATACCCGCGCGGTCGAAAATGGCTGACAGGCTGTCTCCGGATTTGATCGTAATGCGGGTTTGAGAGGGTGTGAGTGACTCGGATAGCTCGGCACTGACTGACGTGCTGGGTGGCTCGGGCTTAATATTGGTTTCGATCTCCTGTGGCAGGATCGATAAAGTCATGGGCACCCGAGACATCTCGGGAGCTTGTTTCGCAGGCAATGCAGTGATGACGACCAGCAAGCAACAAGCGACAGCGAGGGCTATTTTCAAGTGAGTCTTGGGGTAAGCTTCCATGGACATGGTAAGGTGTCGTCAGTAATTATTGTGGTCTATGATGAATCGCCAGTAACTATATAAAAAATAGAGAAAAATTAAAACCTTTTCAGCGGAAAGTATCACTCACTTTAGGTCTGCTTTGATGGGCATTTATCTTGAAATTATCTGAATTTCCTGTATTTTTGCGCTCTCTCCGGTCGATGACGGTGCTGGTAAGGCAGTCGCCACTGCAAGGTTGCCCGGATCCCGGTGACACTAAGGCCAATGAACACATATGAGACGCGACACATGGGTATTCAGCAAGATCTTTTAGGTAATTTACGCTCGCTCGGCTTGATCGCCCAAGTCAGCAGTGAAGAGGACTTGGTGGCTCATCTGCAGGCTGAGTCGCGAACCGTGTATTGTGGTTTCGATCCTACGGCCGACAGCTTACACATCGGCAATCTGGTGCCTTTGCTCGCCTTGCGCCGATTTCAGCTGGCGGGACATAAACCCATTCTGCTCGTGGGTGGCGCAACCGGCATGATCGGTGACCCAGGTGGCCGCAGCAGTGAGCGGGAGTTGAAGTCGGCTGATGTGGTTCGAGACTTTGTTGTGAAAATCAGGCAGCAAGCCAGCGCATTTCTGGATTTTGATTGTGGTTCCACATCAGCGATCGTCGTGGATAATGCTGAATGGACTGAGCAGCTGACGGTCATTGATTTCTTACGGGATATTGGCAAGCATTTCAGCGTCAATGCCATGATTCAGAAAGAAACAGTCAGACGGCGCCTCGAGGATGAGTCGCAGGGTATCAGCTATACTGAGTTTAGTTACATGATCCTGCAGTCCTATGACTTTGTGATCCTCAATCAGCGCTATGACTGCACCATCCAAATGGGAGGCAGTGATCAGTGGGGTAATATTACCAGTGGCATGGATCTTATACGGCGCATGAATGGTCGGCATGCGCACGGGATAACCTACCCATTGATCACGAATTCTGATGGCACCAAGTTCGGCAAGAGCATGGGTAACGCTGTCTGGTTAGACCAGCAGAAGACCTCGCCTTACAGTTTTTATCAGTTCTGGCGCAACTGTGCTGATGCTGACGTCATCCATTACCTAAAGATTTTCACATTCCTGCCTGAGGAAGAGCTGAGTCGACTGGCCGCTGCCCATGGCCAGGATCCGGGCAAGCAGGAGGCACATAAGGCGCTGGCTGAGGCCGTGACTCGATTGGTGCACGGTGAGGCCGGACTGGCAGCCGCCTTGCGTATCACCGAGGCGCTCTTTAGAAACACGCTAGCGGCCTTGGCCGAGGCCGATTTGCAGCAGTTATCACAGGACGGTTTGCCGGTCACGCAAGTGGACGGTGAGTCGATAGGGCTGTCGGATGCGCTGGTGGAGTCTGGACTGGCGGTCACTCCGCGGGGCGAGGTGACGTTGGGGCAGGCGCGCAAACTGGTTCAATCAAACGCAGTGTCGGTCAATGGTGAGAAAGTCATGGATGAGTCCATGCAGCTGACCCGCGCCACGGCTTTGTACCAGCGCTACTACATCATTCAGAAGGGCAAAAAAAGTCATCACATGATTGTGATGACTTGATGTTGTAAATGATCCGAGCGTGCGTATAATACGCGACCTCGCCTTGCTCGAAGGCGAGAGTGAGTGTCTTGCCAGCGTGTTGCGTGATAAGGCGAGTGGTAGTTGCTGAGCCCGATGCTGGAGCTGAGTGAAAGTTTGTAGTTGGGTCTGTAGCTCAGTTGGTTAGAGCGCACCCCTGATAAGGGTGAGGTCGGTGGTTCGAATCCACCCAGACCCACCAGAATTTCGAGGTTGGCCAAGTTCATGGCTCAGAAAATCGCGAGGTTCTGTTGGAAGTCCTGATGTGCCAAGCAAAACGGTAGTCAGGAAGTGGGGTAAGTCTTGCGCGATCAAGCGCTTTAGCGGACAATCTCTACGTTGTTTTATCCAGTTTATCTGGGGCCATAGCTCAGCTGGGAGAGCGCCTGCCTTGCACGCAGGAGGTCGACGGTTCGATCCCGTCTGGCTCCACCAAATTTTGTAGCCCTGCGAGGCGTAGAGCGCCTGGCTTGTGAGTAGGCTCGGTCTCGTCAGCAGGAGCCGCGCACGACAGTCATCCTATTGGGTGTCGAGTCTTTGTTCTTCTTTCTCTTTCTCTCTCTGCCCCGGCGTCTTTTGCCCGCTTAGTTGTTCCTCGAGAGTTCCTTGCTTCATCGCTGTGTGCCACAATTCAGTCCTCGAGTTCCGCTCGCCAAAAAATATGTGCAGAATGCCTTTTGTGTCAAGTGACCCCTTGCTAGAGCAGCATCAAGTCTTGATCAATCAGATTCGTTGCCTTGCGTCTGGAGAAACAGTGGTCTCGAGCCCGGCGTTACTCGCCGAGCTCGCCAGGCTCGGCATTCCTGTTGTTGAAAAAACTGTTGAAAAAACTGTTGAAAAAGCTGTAGAGAAAGGCGCTGAGGAGGCGATTCAAGAACGGATGGTGGATCAAACGGATTCGCGCCTGCAGGGGCTGGCGCTCTCGGCGTCGCTGCAATTGTTTGATAAGGCTCGCATCTTGAACGAGTTGCATGATCCGGTACGTCAAGTCCTCGATGTGTTTGATGTTCATTGGACGATAGACTCGACGAATAACGATTTGCTGCAGCGCGCGGGCTCTTCAGGCTTTCACGGTGCCGTCAGCCTGGCTGAACAGCAGTTAGCGGGCAAGGGGCGGCGCGGTAAGCAGTGGGTCAGCCCCTTTGGTAAAAACATCTATATGAGCATTGGCTGGCAATTCCGGACGCCTGTGGCTGCGCTCGGCGGTTTGAGTTTGGTGGCGGGTATGTCCGTTGTCGATAGCCTACGGGGGCTAGGTGTGACTGATGTCGGCTTGAAGTGGCCGAACGATGTGATCCTGGCGCGCGGTAAACTTGCTGGCATATTAGTTGAGGTCGTACCTGGTAGAGATGTCGTCAATGTCGTCCTGGGTATCGGTATTAATCTGGCGTTAAGCGCTGTGGACGCGCGGTCCATTGATCAGCCCTGGAGCGTGGTGCCGGAACCGGTGAGATCGTCTCGTAACGAAATCGTTTCGGTCCTGCTGAATCATCTGGTGCCAGCGCTGCAGGCGTTTGAGGCCAGCGGTTTTGAACCCTGTAGCGCTGCATGGCCACAATATAATCAGTATCGTGGTCAGGCGGTTGAAGTTCGGCTTGGTGAGCGGGTTATTCATGGCGTTGATCATGGTATCGACGCCAGCGGTCAGCTGTTGTTGCTGACAAAAGATGGTGTTCAATCGTTCAATGCGGGCGAAGTCAGTTTGCGGCCAGCGAGCTCAGCCAATGCGTAATATTTTTTTCTCCTTGCTCATCCTGAACTTTGCCTATCTGGCTTATCTTGTATATTGGCCGGTGACTCCTGCGAACGTAGCAGAGCTTCCATCGGTACAATCCGCGTCGAGTGGGGTCGGCACGCTTGTCCTAACAACAGAATTATCAAATGAGCTCGAGCGGGCTCGGCAGCTCAATCAAGTCGTCAACAACCCGATCTATGGTGAGCCCAGTGATAATGTTCAATGTCCTGCGCTTGGACCCTTGACTGACCTGTTTGCAGGTCAGAATTTGGTTGAAACACTCAAGGCGCAGGCCTTTGACGTGGTCTTGCGTGCTGTCGATAGGCCCTCTGGAGAGAATGACTACCGGGTTTTGATCCCGCCTGCGAAAACATTGCAGGACGCGTTCCGAAAGCTGCGAGTATTGAAGTCCAGTGAGATAGATAGCTATGTCATTACGCAAGGACCTGACGCACTAGGTATATCGCTGGGTTTGTTTTCCGCGCGAGCTGCAGCCGAGCTCGCTAAGGCGGCCTTCGTTGATGAGGGTTATGAGACTCAGATCCGGGAAATACCGCGAATCGATCGTGAGTATTGGGTTTTTGCGCCGCGATCCACTGGGGAATTGGTGATTGATTCGGGTCTTTGGGCATCGATTGAGGATGATTTTCCTGCAATTCAACAAAAAATGCAGGTTTGCACTGAAAATAACTTCATAGATGTTTGAACAACGGGCCATCTTCGCATAATATCCGCACCCTGTCTGATCTGGCCATGAAAAGCCAATGCCGCTATAGCTCAGCTGGTAGAGCAACTGATTTGTAATCAGTAGGTCCCGAGTTCGACTCTTGGTGGCGGCACCATAGGCGACAAGCCTGATATGACAGTGGAAGGAAAAAGCTAACACGCGCGGAAGCTTGCAGAGTTACTTTTGCAAGCGACGGCTTCTTATCATTATATTTTGTTTGACATTGCATAGACTCGAAGGCAGAATCTAGCGCCTCTTTTGGGAGGGGTTCCTGAGTGGCCAAAGGGATCAGACTGTAAATCTGACGCGCGAGCTTCGGTGGTTCGAATCCACCCCCCTCCACCAAAGTGGAGTCTAGTTTTTTGTTCAAGAGAGACATGCGATAGCGGCAATTTTAGTGTGCGAAGTGCGGGTATAGTTCAGTGGTAGAACCTCAGCCTTCCAAGCTGATGACGCGAGTTCGAGCCTCGCTACCCGCTCCAATCGCTGCCTAATGGGGAGTAGAACGAAGGGTTGCGAAAAGGGTTATGGTGATGAAAAGTCACCGGAACAGGTGCGACAGGAGTTAAGAACGTGTGGGAAGTGATACGCTCATATAGCTCAGTCGGTAGAGCACTTCCTTGGTAAGGAAGAGGTCACCGGTTCGAATCCGGTTATGAGCTCCAGACCAGATGTTGTGTAAGTAGTTGTAAATGGTTGGGTTTGACGAGTACAGGTTTTAGGGCTCTTTCGATTAGCCGGTTCGGTTTGCGACTGAGACTTTAAATAAGTTTGAAAAATGACTTTGGCAGGACGACGAAATAAGGCTCACAAGCATTTCGGTTCTGGCGCGGATTACGGAGATTTAGCGAAAAATGGGTAAAGAGAAGTTCGAGCGTAATAAGCCGCACTTAAATGTCGGCACGATTGGTCACGTTGACCATGGCAAGACCACCCTGACCGCGGCTATCACGAAAGTGTGTGCAGAGACTTGGGGCGGCACTTTTCAGGCATTTGACAAGATTGACAATGCGCCTGAAGAACGAGCACGTGGTATCACGATTTCAACGTCACACGTTGAATACGATTCCCCGTCGCGTCACTATGCCCACGTTGATTGCCCAGGCCACGCTGACTATGTGAAAAACATGATCACCGGTGCAGCCCAAATGGACGGTGCAATTTTGGTGGTATCAGCAGCTGACGGCCCCATGCCGCAGACTCGTGAGCACATCTTGCTGTCGAAGCAGGTTGGCGTACCCTACATCATCGTGTTTATGAACAAAGCAGACATGGTTGATGATGAAGAATTGTTAGAGCTGGTTGAAATGGAAGTTCGTGAACTTCTTGACCAGTACGAATTTCCTGGCGACGACACACCGATTGTTATCGGTAGTGCGACGAAAGCCTTGGAAGGCGACACCTCAGATATTGGCGTACCAGCGATTCTGAAGTTGGTCGAGACTTTGGATAACTACATTCCCGAGCCTACACGCGCCATTGATCAGCCATTCTTGATGCCGATTGAAGACGTGTTCTCAATCTCGGGTCGTGGCACGGTGGTTACTGGTCGTATTGGCCGTGGCATCGTCAAGGTGGGTGAGGAAGTCGAGATTATCGGTATCCGTCCGACCGTGAAGACCACTTGTACGGGTGTAGAAATGTTCCGTAAGCTGCTCGACGAAGGTCGTGCTGGTGAGAACGTTGGTGTCTTGTTGCGTGGTACTAAGCGTGACGACGTTGAACGTGGTCAAGTACTGGCGAAGCCAGGCTCGATTACGCCACACACCAAGTTTGAAGGTGAAGTATACGTGTTGAGCAAGGACGAGGGCGGCCGTCATACGCCATTCTTCAAGGGCTACAAGCCTCAGTTCTTCTTCGAGACCACTGACGTGACAGGCTCCTGTGAATTGCCAGAAGGTATTGAGATGGTGATGCCCGGTGATAACGTCAATATGCACGTTGAGTTGATCTCGCCGATTGCGATGGAAGATGGTCAAAGATTTGCGATACGTGAAGGCGGCCGAACTGTTGGCGCTGGCGTTGTTGTGAAGATTTTTGCCTAGTTGTTAGCCCTTTTTACCGGAAGGCCAGTAGCTCAATTGGCAGAGCGGCGGTCTCCAAAACCGCAGGTTGGGGGTTCGATTCCCTCCTGGCCTGCCAGTGTAAGTGGTGGTTGGCTGATCGGTAAAATGAGCAAGGGAATGTTAAAGATATTATGAGCTCGAGTCTGGAAACGTCATTATCAAGTAAGTTAGGCCCGATCTGGTGGTTGCTGATTGTGGCAATCATTCTGGGTGGCGTTTACGCCAATACGCTCTATGCTTCTGTAGGTGTCTTTTATCGGGCACTGGCAGGCGTTGGTCTGATGGCAGTCGCAGTGCTAATGGCACTGCAGACTATCTCAGGTAGAGCGGCTTGGGATCTGGCGAAAGAGGCTAGAGTCGAGGTTCGTAAAGTTGTCTGGCCCACACGCCAAGAGACCACTCAGACTACGTTGATTGTTGTGGTCGTGGTGATTTTCGTGGGATTAATTCTGTGGGGTCTGGATTCCAGCTTAAGCTGGGGCATTCAGGCCATTATCGGTTAGAGACGACCAGGAGAAAGTTGTGGCAAAGCGTTGGTATGTAGTACATGCCTATTCAGGATTTGAGAAGCAGGTTATGCGTACCCTTTTGGAGCGCATCAATCTCTCGAGCTTTGCGGAAAAGTTTGGTGAGGTCATAGTGCCCTCTGAAGAAGTCGTTGAGATGCGCGCGGGTAAGAAGCGTCGCAGTGAGCGTAAATTCTTCCCTGGTTATGTGCTGGTTGAGATGGAGTTGGATAGCGATACTTGGCACCTAGTTAAAGAGACGCCCAGGGTTTTAGGCTTTATCGGCGGTAAGGCAGATCAGCCGGCGCCTATTTCGGAAGCCGAAGCTGCAATAATTTTACAGCGTGTGCAGAGCGGTAGCGAGCACGTGACACCCAAGACAGTATTTGAGCCTGGCGAGTTGGTCAGGGTCATTGATGGTCCCTTTAACGACTTCAGTGGTGTTGTTGAAGAGGTTAATTACGACAAGAATCGATTGCACGTTGCAGTAATGATTTTTGGTCGTTCGACCCCAGTTGAACTGGATTTTGGTCAAGTCGAAAAAGGCTAGATCAGTTTTTACAATCTAACGTTCGTCCAGCCGACGACGTTATTGGCGGGGACCTTTAGTAATAATGCGCAGCCTTCAACGGTGCCTTATGAACCAGGGCTAGCACCCAAAAGGAGAAAGTAATGGCTAAGAAAATTTTTGCCTATATCAAATTGCAGGTTCCTGCAGGTAAAGCAAACCCAAGTCCACCTGTTGGTCCCGCTTTGGGCCAAAAGGGCGTGAATATCATGGAGTTCTGCAAGGCATTCAACGCAGAAACTCAGTCAATGGAAGCCGGTATGCCGATTCCTGTCGTCATTACAGTCTATGCCGACAAAAGCTTCACCTTCATTAAGAAAACTCCGCCCGCATCTGTCCTCCTGAAGAAGGCCGCCGGCGTTGCCAGTGGTAGCGCAGTGCCGAACAAAAACAAGGTTGGTAAGGTGACACGTGCGCAATTAGAAGAAATTGCTGCGCTGAAGCTACCTGACCTGACTGCTAAGGACATGGATGCAGCCGTGCGAACTATCGCTGGCAGCGCTCGCGCAGCGGGTATTGAAACAGAAGGGGTGATCTAAATGGCGAAGCAGAGCAAGCGTGTTCGTGAATTCAATGCCAGAATCGAGCAAGGCAAAATCTACCCTATAGAAGAAGCTGTCGCGATACTGACTGAACTGTCTAAAGTGAAATTCGTTGAGTCTATTGATGTCAGCATCAACCTTGGCGTTGATCCACGGAAGTCTGACCAAGTTGTACGTGGCGCTACCGTGCTGCCGAATGGTACCGGTAAAGATGTTCGAGTGGCCGTCTTTGCTCAGGGCGAGAAAGCTGAAGAGGCCAAGGCCGCTGGTGCGGAGGTTGTCGGTATGGACGATCTTGCAGTCTCAATTAAAGCGGGCAACCTAGATTTCGACGTTGCCATTGCAACTCCGGATGCCATGCGAGTTGTTGGCCAATTAGGTCAGATTCTCGGCCCTCGAGGCCTAATGCCGAACCCACGACTGGGTACCGTAACGCCTGACGTTGCTGAGGCGGTCAGAAATGCTAAAGCCGGCCAGGTACGTTATCGAACTGACAAAAATGGCATCATTCATGGTGGTGTCGGTAAAGTCGGATTTGAAGCTAAGGCAATCAAAGAAAATATCGAAGCCTTATTGTCAGATCTGCGTAAAGCCAAACCGGCCTCTGCTAAAGGAACCTACGTCAAACGTGTTGTCGTATCGACAACAATGGGCGCTGGCATCCCGATCGATCAATCTGCACTCGAATATTAATGAATTAGTCAGCGTTGTTGCGTCGAAGCAGGCGCGACAACGTTGGCGCAAAGGCTTTGGGGTATCTGTAGCGCATCGACAGTTGATGTGACACAGAGCTCGTCAAAGACCGCAGGTCCCGGGCAGCTTTAGTTAAGCTTAGTCTTGGTTAAGTTTCATTTGAAAGCCTGCGCAGATGGTGAACCCGATTCAACTTAAATACTTGGATCCTATCGCCGTGATGGAATCCATCTAAACCAGAACACGGGGCAGGTGGTGGATTAATCAAGTCACAGGAGTACATATTTGTGCCTATAGGACTTAAAGAGAAACAGGCGATCGTTGCAGAGGTTAACCTCACCGCAACTAATGCGCTCGCTGCAGTCATGGCTGACTATCGTGGGGTCTCCGTTGCCGGAATGACCCAGCTACGAAAGGATGCTCGGGAAGCAGGGGTTCAGATTCGCGTGATTCGCAATACACTGGCAAAACTCGCATTTGCAGGCACTGATTTTGAGTGCATGAGCGAAGTACTGCTTGGTCCAAATGTTATCGCTTTTTCCATTGAAGATCCGGGCGCAGCTGCCAGGGTTTGCAAGGATTTTGCGAAGACAAACGACAAGTTTGAGATCAGGGCGCTTAGCGTGGGTGGTAAATTACTCCCCGCTGATCAAATTGATGCTCTCGCCAAGTTACCGACCCGCGACCAGGCAATTTCATTGCTAATGATGGTTATGCTGGAACCGGTAGCTAAATTGGCCAAGACGTTTAACGACGTCCCTGCCAAGGTAACTCGTGTTGTGGCCGCAGTTCGTGATCAAAAGCAAGAAGAAGCCGCTTAAGTTAATTTGTTAATTGGAGAAAGGGACTTATGTCTTTATCTAAAGATGATATTTTAAATGCCATCGCTGAAATGAGCGTCATGGATGTTGTTGAACTTGTGTCTGCCATGGAAGAGAAGTTCGGCGTTTCTGCTGCAGCCGCTGTTAGCGCTGCGCCAGTTGCCGCTGCTGCTGCTGCCGTTGAAGAGAAAGACGATTTTGACGTCATCATCACGGGTGCTGGCGAAAAGAAAGTTAACGCTATCAAAGTTGTTCGTGCCATCACCGGCCTTGGCTTGAAAGAAGCTAAAGAACTGGTTGATAATGCTCCTTCAACTGTTAAAGAAGGCGTTAATAAAGCTGAAGCTGAAGATATTAAGAAGCAGCTTGAAGAAGCTGGTGCATCAGTGGAGCTAAAGTAATCCAGATCTCATCTTGGTTACGATAAGCATGCAAGGCTGGACAGTGAATTCACTGCCCAGCCTTTTTGTGCTTCGAAATTTGTCCTTTGCCGGGTTTGCAGGCAGAGTTCAGCGCGATTTTACGATCTAGTTTGGAGGCATTGATGGCCTATTCATACACAGAGAAGAAACGAATCCGTAAGGACTTTAGTAAGCTACCTAGGGTGATGGATATCCCTTACCTGCTTGCCATCCAAGTGGAGTCTTATAATGAGTTCTTGCAGGAGGCTGTCTCCATTGAAAGCAAGATCAATAAGGGGCTTCATGCGGCATTCAAATCAGTGTTTCCTATCGTTAGCTATTCAGGCAGTGCAGCGCTCGAATATGTCAGCTACCGATTAGGCAAGCCGGCGTTTGATGTCAAGGAATGTCAACTTCGAAGTGTCACCTATGCGGTCCCGTTGCGGGTCAAGGTGAGATTGATTATCTATGACAAGGACTCTTCCAGCAAAGCGATCAAAGATATCAAAGAGCAGGAAGTTTACATGGGCGAAATTCCGCTCATGACAGAAAATGGTACTTTCGTGATTAACGGCATTGAGCGGGTCGTAGTGTCGCAGTTGCACCGGTCGCCTGGTGTGTTCTTTGACCACGATAAGGGCAAGACCCACTCGTCCGGAAAGCTGTTGTACTCGGCGCGAATCATCCCGATGCGTGGCTCATGGCTTGATTTTGAATTTGATCCGAAAGACTGCGTTTTTGCGCGTATTGACCGCCGTCGAAAGCTGCCGGCTACCGTGTTGTTGCGGGCCCTGGGTTTTAGCACCGAAGAAATACTCGAACAATTTTTTGATACTGACACATTTAATATCGATGGTGAGACCTACAGTCTGAATTTGATTGCTAGTCGATTGCGTGGTGAAACCGCACGTTTCTCCATTAGCGATGGCAAAGGCAATTCAATTGTTGAGGAAGGCACGCGAATTACAGCGCGACACATTCGAGATATGGATAAGGCCGGCCTCTCCAAGCTAGAAGTGCCTGTCGAATATGTCTGTGGCCATGTTCTCGCTAAAGATCTGATCGACACTAGCACGGGTGAGATTCTCGTTCCCTGTAATTCGCAGATCACGGAAGAGATTCTGGCGCATTTGATTGCCGCCGGGCATACCTCTTTTGAGACTATTTATACCAACGACCTGGATTGTGGTCCGTTCATCTCTGACACACTGAATGTAGATTCCACCACCAATCGTCTGGAAGCACTGGTCGAAATTTATCGCATGATGCGTCCGGGCGAGCCACCAACGAAAGAAGCTGCAGAAAATCTATTTACGAATCTGTTTTTCTCACCAGAGCGGTATGATTTGACGGCCGTGGGCCGAATGAAATTTAACCGTCGTCTGACTCGCGAAGAAGAAGTGGGCCAGGGCACGCTGAGTAACGATGATATCGTGGACGTTGTGAAGTGTCTGATCAATATCCGCAACGGTAAAGACATGGTCGATGATATCGATCACCTGGGAAATCGCCGAGTCCGTTCTGTCGGTGAGATGGCTGAGAACGCTTTCCGTCTCGGGCTGATTCGAGTCGAGCGTGCCGTTAAGGAGCGTTTGAGCCTAGCAGAGTCTGAAGGCTTAATGCCTCAGGATTTGATCAATGCCAAGCCTGTCGCCGCAGCGGTGAAAGAATACTTCGGTTCTGCGCAATTGTCGCAGTTCATGGACCAGAATAACCCGCTGTCGGAAGTGACTCACAAACGTCGAGTCTCAGCCCTCGGGCCAGGTGGTTTGACACGGGAACGTGCTGGCTTCGAAGTGCGAGACGTGCATCCGACACACTATGGTCGTGTGTGCCCTATCGAAACACCGGAAGGTCCAAATATTGGTCTGATTAACTCTCTGGCAACCTATGCCCGGACTAACGAATATGGCTTTTTGGAAAGTCCTTATCGAAAAGTAGTCGATGGCGTGGCGACAGAAGAGATTGAATACTTGTCCGCTATCATCGAAAGCGACTACGTTATCGCCCAGGCGAGTACGCCATTGGACGATAAAGGCAACCTGATCGAAGAGTTGATCGACGTGCGTCACCTGGGTGAGTTCAGTAAAGCAGCTCGGGCCAGTGTGAATTTTATGGACGTTTCGCCGCAACAGGTCGTCTCCGTTGCTGCCTCGCTCATTCCGTTTCTTGAGCATGATGATGCTAACCGGGCACTGATGGGTTCAAACATGCAGCGTCAGGCGGTACCAACGCTCCGCGCCGAGAAGCCGCTCGTGGGCACCGGCATGGAAGGGATCGTTGCCCGTGATTCAGGGGTCTGTGTGATTGCCAAGCGTGGCGGTCAAGTTGAGACAGTTGACGCGGCGCGTATCGTTGTTCGAGTTTATGATGCTGAGACGGCTTCTGGTGAGGCGGGTGTAGATATTTACAACCTCACTAAGTACACACGCTCAAACCAGAATACCTGTATCAATCAAAAGCCGCTGGTCAAGCAAGGCGACCAAATCGCTCGCGGGGACGTGCTAGCTGATGGTCCGTCTGTGGATCTTGGAGAGCTGGCGCTGGGTCAGAACATGCGTATCGCGTTTATGACCTGGAACGGTTACAACTTCGAAGACTCGATCCTGATCTCTGAGCGGGTTGTGAAAGAAGACCGGTTCACCACGATTCACATCCAGGAACTCACCTGTATTGCTCGGGACACCAAGCTTGGCTCAGAAGAGATTACCTGTGACATTCCAAATGTCGGTGAGGGTGCATTGTCCAAGTTGGACGAAGCGGGGATTGTTTATATCGGCGCTGAAGTGAGCGCCGGTGATATCTTGGTGGGCAAGGTCACGCCTAAAGGCGAAACGCAATTGACGCCAGAAGAGAAGCTGCTGCGCGCGATCTTCGGTGAGAAAGCTTCCGACGTGAAGGACACCTCACTGCGCGTGCCTAGTAGCTACAACGGCACTGTGATTGACGTGCAAGTTTTCACTCGTGACGGGATTGATAAAGACCAGCGCGCTCAGGAGATTGAGCGCCTCGCCTTGGAAGAGGTTCGACGCAATATCGAAGAAGAATATCGCATCATCAAGACGGCGACCTTCGAGCGACTGGCTGATTCCCTGGAAGGTGGTACTGTGGTTGCTGGGCCTGGTCTGAAGAAAGGCGAAAAGGTAACTGCCGATTTCCTCAAGAGTTTGGCTTCTGATGACTGGTTTAAGCTGCGTATGGATAGCGATGACCTCAACAGTCTGCTCGAGCAAACTGAATTACGCTTGAAAGAGCGTCGAGTTGCTCTCGATGAACAGTTTGACGAAAGCAAAGGCAAGCTGCAAAGCGGCGATGACCTGGCGCCTGGTGTCCTCAAGATTGTGAAGGTCTATCTGGCGATCAAGCGTCGTATTCAGCCAGGTGACAAAATGGCTGGACGTCACGGTAACAAAGGTGTGATCTCGGTGATCAAGCCGGTGGAGGATATGCCTTTTGACGAAAATGGTGACCCCATCGATATCGTCTTGAACCCACTCGGCGTACCTAAGCGAATGAACGTGGGTCAGATTCTGGAAACCCACCTGGGTTGGGCTGCAGATGGCCTCGGTAAGCGAATCGGCGAAATGCTTGATATGAAGCGTGAAGTTGACGAGATTCGCCAGTTCCTGGACAAGGTCTATAACGGCAGTGGACGTAAGGAAGACCTGAACTCCTTCACGGATGCTGAGATTGTTGAGATGGCCGGTAATTTACGTTCCGGTGTGCCCATGGCAACCTCTGTATTCAATGGTGCTACTGAAGCCGAGATCAAAACCATGTTGGAATTGGCTGGCTTACCACTAGATGGCCAGACTAACCTTTACGACGGCACAACCGGTGAGCAATTTGATCGGCCTGTGTCTGTTGGCCTCATGTATATGCTCAAACTCAACCACTTGGTGGATGACAAGATGCACGCTCGGTCAACCGGCTCATACAGTCTGGTCACCCAGCAGCCATTAGGTGGTAAAGCGCAGTTTGGTGGTCAGCGATTTGGTGAAATGGAAGTCTGGGCGCTAGAAGCTTATGGCGCGGCTTACACGTTGCAGGAAATGTTGACGGTTAAGTCTGACGACGTTCACGGTCGAACACGGATGTACAAGAACATCGTAGATGGTGATCACCGTATGGAGCCTGGCATGCCAGAGTCTTTCAACGTGTTGGTCAAAGAGATCCGCTCGCTCGGGATCGATATTGAGCTAGAAAACGACTGAGCAAATGCGATTCTTTTTGTGCCGGTTAGACACAAGATGGACGAACTGGAATTAAATTAAAGGCGGGCTTTAGCCCGGTGGAGGAAAGTCTTGAAAGATCTTCTTAACATACTCAAGTCGCAGGGGCAGTCTGATGACTTCGATTCCTTGCGAATCGGCCTTGCGTCCCCTGAGATGATTCGATCCTGGTCTTATGGCGAAGTGAAAAAGCCAGAAACCATTAACTACAGGACCTTCAAGCCTGAGCGTGACGGCTTGTTCTGCGCAAAGATCTTTGGGCCTACCAAAGACTATGAATGCCTTTGCGGAAAGTATAAGCGGCTCAAGCATCGTGGTGTTATCTGTGAGAAGTGTGGCGTAGAAGTTGCCCTGGCCAAAGTCAGGCGCGAACGTATGGGGCATATTGAGCTTGCCAGCCCAGTGGCACACATTTGGTTCCTGAAGTCCTTACCATCGCGTATTGGTTTGTTGATGGATATGACCTTGCGTGATATCGAGCGGGTACTGTATTTCGAGTCGTTTATCGTCATTGACCCAGGTCTGACGACCCTCGAGAAGAAGCAGTTGATGACCGACGAGCAGTACTATGAAGCGTTGGAAGAGTTCGGCGACGAGTTCGATGCGAAAATGGGCGCTGAAGCGATTCAGGAACTCATGAAAGACATGGATGTTAAAGAAGAGATTGCCCAAATCCGTGAGGAAATGCCGCAAACCAACTCTGACACCAAGATTAAGAAGCTCACCAAGCGTTTGAAATTAATGGAAGCGTTTGATAAGTCGGGCAATCGTCCAGAATGGATGATTTTCACCGTGCTGCCGGTTCTGCCACCAGATCTGCGACCATTGGTACCGCTGGAAGGCGGCCGCTTTGCGACTTCTGACCTGAACGATTTATACCGTCGAGTGATCAACCGTAACAACCGCTTGAAGCGACTGTTAGATCTATCGGCGCCGGACATTATTGTTCGAAATGAAAAGCGAATGCTCCAGGAAGCCGTAGACGCGCTGCTCGACAATGGTCGTCGCGGTCGTGCCATTACGGGTACCAACAAGCGACCATTGAAGTCTCTGGCCGACATGATCAAAGGCAAGCAAGGCCGTTTCCGCCAGAATCTGCTAGGCAAACGTGTAGACTATTCTGGTCGTTCAGTCATCGTTGTAGGCCCAAGCTTGCGTCTGCACCAGTGTGGATTGCCGAAAAAAATGGCTCTTGAGCTGTTTAAGCCGTTTATCTTCGGCAAGCTCGAGGCTCGTGGCTTGGCAACAACGATTAAAGCTGCGAAGAAGATGGTTGAGCGGGAAACACCGGAGGTCTGGGATATCCTGGCTGACGTAATTCGCGAACATCCAGTGCTACTGAACCGGGCACCAACACTGCACAGGCTCGGTATTCAAGCGTTTGAGCCAGTATTGATCGAAGGCAAGGCGATTCAACTGCATCCCTTGGTTTGTACTGCCTATAATGCTGACTTTGACGGTGACCAAATGGCCGTTCACGTCCCACTGACCCTGGAAGCCCAGCTCGAGTCACGGGCGTTGATGATGTCAACGAATAACGTGTTGTCTCCTGCTGATGGCCAACCCATTATCGTACCGAGCCAGGACGTTGTTCTTGGTGTTTACTACATGACCCGTGAAAAGGTTAATGATCTTGGCGAAGGTATGGCCTTTGCTGATGTCGAGGAAGTGTCACGCGCCTATCGTGGTGGCAAGGTCGGTCTGCAGGCCAGAGTTAAGGTTCGGGTCAAGGAAGTCATCAAGAACGAAGCCGGTGAATTCGTTAGCCAGCGACAGATCAAAGATACGACTGTCGGTCGGGCGTTGTTGTACGAGATTGTGCCAGACGGCCTCCCGTATGAACTGATTAACCGGACCCTTGGCAACAAGGATATGTCGAGCTTGATCAATACCTGTTATCGAACAGTGGGTTTGAAAGCTACGGTAATCTTTGCTGACCAGCTGATGTATATGGGTTACGAGTATTCCACTCGATCCGGTGCCTCCATCGGTGTTGAAGACTTTGTGATTCCGAAAGAGAAGGCCCAGATTATTGAAGAAGCAGAAAGTGAAATTCGAGAGATCGAATCTCAATATGCTTCAGGTCTGGTGACCCAGGGTGAGAAGTACAACAAAGTGATCGACATCTGGACTCGAGCCAACGAGCTGGTCGGTGCTGCCATGATGAAGAATCTGGCGACCGAAAAAGTGATCAACAAAGACGGCGAAGAAGAAGTCCAAGGATCCTATAACAGTGTCTGGATGTATTCAGACTCAGGTGCTCGTGGATCACCGGCACAGATTCGGCAGTTAGCGGGTATGCGTGGTTTGATGACTAAGCCTGACGGCTCGATTATCGAAACCCCCATTACAGCTAACTTCCGTGAAGGACTGTCAGTGATGCAGTACTTTATTTCCACCCACGGTGCCCGTAAGGGTCTGGCCGATACGGCTTTGAAAACAGCGAACTCAGGTTACCTGACTCGTCGTTTGGTAGACGTTTCCCAGGATCTGGTCGTCACCGAAATAGATTGTGGCACAGACAATGGTCTGATCATGACCGCTGTGATTGAAGGCGGTGATGTGGTCGAGCCTCTGGGTAACCGCGTATTGGGTCGAGTCGTGGCTGCGGACGTCTTTAATGCGGCGGGCGATGATATCTTGCTGGCTCGCGGCACGTTTATTGATGAAGCGGGTGTTACTCGGCTGGAAGGCATGGGCATTGATGAGATCAAGGTGCGTAGTGCGATTACCTGTGAGACTCGATACGGTGTCTGCAGTAATTGTTATGGGCGTGATCTAGGTCGCGGCCACTTGGTGAATATCGGTGAGGCGATTGGTGTTATTGCCGCGCAATCTATCGGTGAGCCAGGCACTCAGCTGACGATGAGAACGTTCCACATCGGTGGTGCGGCGTCACGGGCCACAGCGATCGACAACATTCAGGTCAAGCACACGGGTACGATCCGTTTACATAACCTGAAAATCATTCAGAAGAAGAACGGTGACTATGTCGCGGTATCGCGTTCTGGTGAAGTGGCTGTCGCTGATGAAACAGGGCGAGAGCGCGAACGCTATAAGATTCCATATGGTGCGGTTCTGAAGAAAGGCATCGACGATCCTGTTGTCGCCGGTGAAATCGTGGCTAACTGGGATCCGCATACACACCCCATCGTCACCGAGGTGGCGGGTAAGGTTTTGTTTGACAACATGGATCAAGGTATCACGATTCGTCGCCAGACAGACGAGCTAACCGGCTTGTCGAGCATCTCTGTTATCGATCCGAAAGATCGCCCCACTGCCGGTAAAGATACCCGTCCAGCGGTTCGATTAGTGGATGACGAAGGCAACGCCTTGCTGCTCGCTGGTACAGACGTTCCAGCACACTATTTCCTCGAGGCGAATGCGATTTTGAGTCTCGAAGATGGAGCGCATATTGAAATCGGTGACGTTATTGCTCGAATTCCTCAGGAAAGCTCTAAGACTCGAGATATCACTGGTGGTTTGCCACGGGTTGCCGACTTGTTCGAGGCGCGAAAGCCGAAAGATTCCGGCGTCCTCGCTGAAATCAGCGGTACCGTGAGCTTCGGTAAGGAAACTAAAGGCAAGCGGCGCTTGATTATCACGCCAACGGATACCAGTGAATTGCCAGCAGGTTCAGATCACTACGAGGTGTTGATTCCGAAATGGCGCCATATGTCCGTATTTGAGGGTGAATTTGTTGCTAAGGGTGAAGTGGTATCTGATGGTCCAGAAAATCCCCATGACATCTTGCGTTTGAAGGGCGTCGAAGCGCTGACGCAATATATCGTCAAGGAAATTCAAGACGTTTATCGCCTGCAGGGTGTGACGATCAACGAAAAGCATATTGAGGTAATTGTTTGCCAGATGCTGCGTAAAGTTGATGTGCATGATGCTGGTGAGTCGAAGATGATCAAAGGCGAGCAGGTCGAATATGTCCGCGCGCTGGAAGAGAACGATCGTCTGGCAGCAGAGAACCTGCAAGTCCTCAAGTATGAACGCGTGTTGCTGGGGATTACTAAGGCAGCGCTGGCCACTGAGTCTTTTGTCTCAGCGGCCTCGTTCCAGGAAACAACTCGGGTATTGACCGAAGCTGCAGTGACGGGCAAGAAAGATTATCTGCGCGGTTTGAAAGAAAATGTGATTGTTGGGCGTTTAATCCCGGCGGGCACGGGCTTGAAATACCACGAAGATCGACGTCGCAAGCGCGAAGCGATCAAGTCGGGTACGGAAGAGCGCACGGTCAGCGCTGCAGAAGTGGAAGCAGCATTGCGTAAAGAGCTGAACCAGAGTGTAACCGAGCAACAAGCACCAACGACTGAGGATTTTTAATCAGGCGTGATCAAGCAGTCGGTGCTATCGACTGCTTGATAAATCCGGTGTGTGACGGGGAGCAATAGCCCCTTGGCGCAGATCGACTGTTGACTAGTTGGGGCGGCATCATTAGAATTCGCCCCTCGCTTTGACAGGCTCTCGACGCGTGGTCACTTTTACGCTAACAGGGCTGGTCATTTTGTTATTTTAGGTGGAGTTATCATTTTATGGCTAGAATCAGCCAATTGGTTCGCAAGCCCAGGCAGCGTAAGGTCGTAAAGAGCGATGTACCTGCTCTACAATCATGCCCGCAACGCCGTGGTGTTTGCACTCGCGTCTATACAACGACGCCAAAGAAGCCGAACTCGGCATTGCGTAAAGTTTGCCGGGTGCGCCTGACCAACGGTTTTGAGGTGACCTCATATATCGGTGGTGAAGGACACAACCTGCAGGAGCACAGTGTTGTATTGATCCGTGGCGGTCGTGTAAAAGACTTGCCAGGTGTTCGATATCACACGGTACGTGGTACGTTGGATACCACTGGCGTAGCAAAACGTATGCAGGGACGATCCAAGTACGGTACGAAACGACCCAAGTCCTGATCAAATTAGTTTTGTATTATCGACCGTGTCATCTGGCGTGGTCGGAGTAAGGCCGGGTATTAATCCCGGGTTAACCTGAAAATAAGGAATAGAGCAATGCCCAGACGTAGAGTCCCGGAAAAGCGGCAGATCCTGCCGGACCCGAAATATGTAAACCTTACCCTCGCGAAGTTCATGAACCACGTGATGGTCAGCGGTAAAAAATCAGTGGCCGAGCGCATCGTTTATGGCGCATTGGACCGCATCAAAGACCGTACTAACGGCAATCCTATCGAAGTTTTCGACGCCGCTCTTGAGGCCGTCGCACCATCGGTGGAAGTAAAATCCCGTCGAGTTGGTGGCGCAACCTATCAAGTTCCAGTTGAAGTTCGCGTCTCACGTCGAACAGCGTTAGCCATGCGTTGGCTGGTGGATTCGGCGCGTAAGCGTGGCGAGAAGTCCATGGCCCAGCGCCTGGCTGGTGAGCTTATGGATGCAGCCGAAGGCCGTGGTTCAGCAGTTCGCAAGCGTGAAGATACGCATCGTATGGCGCAAGCTAATCAGGCGTTCTCACACTACCGTTTCTAACCCCGGGCGTTACTAGTCCTGGGTCGTTGCATAAACACCGGAAAAGACGCCAGTGCCTAGAACGACACCGATCAAGAGATACCGCAATATAGGAATTGTGGCGCACGTCGACGCGGGTAAAACCACGACGACGGAGCGCATCCTGTTTTATACGGGTATCTCCCACAAGATTGGTGAGGTCCATGACGGCGCGGCTGTTATGGATTGGATGGAGCAAGAGCAGGAGCGAGGCATTACGATCACTTCTGCGGCTACCACTGCCTTTTGGCAGGGTTCGGCGAAACAATTCGAAGAACACCGCATCAACATCATCGACACCCCTGGTCACGTCGACTTCACCATTGAAGTTGAGCGTTCGCTGCGCGTGCTGGATGGCGCCGTGGTGGTCTTTTGTGCGACCTCCGGCGTTGAACCTCAGTCTGAAACCGTTTGGCGTCAGGCGAACAAGTACGAAGTGCCAAGGTTGGTTTTCGTCAACAAGATGGACCGTGCCGGGGCCAACTTTCTGCGTGTTGTTCAACAGATTGAAGATCGTCTCGGTTCGACCCCCGTGGTTTTGCAGTTGGCCATCGGTGCCGAAGAAGCCTTCAGGGGCATTATCGATCTGCTGAAGATGAAGGCTGTTTACTGGGATGGCGATGATATCGGTCTGACCTTTGAGGAACAGGATATTCCCGAGGATATGCAGGCACTGGCTGAAGAGTACCGTGAAAAAATCCTTGAAGCGGCGGCTGAGGCCGATGATGAATTAATGGAAAAATACCTGGAGGGCGGTGAGCTGACCCTTGAGGAAATCAAAGGCGCGCTCCGCAAGCGAACCCTGGCAAACGAAATTGTGCCGGCGCTCTGTGGTTCTGCGTTCAAGAACAAGGGTGTTCAGACCATGCTCGATGCGGTGGTGGAATACCTGCCGGCACCCGATGAGGTTAAGGCGATCCATGGCTATCTCGATGAAGCCGGTGAAGTGGATGGTTACCGTCGCGCTGATGACGAAGAGCCCTTTGCCGCGTTGGCGTTTAAGATTGCTACAGATCCATTTGTCGGTGCGCTGACTTTCTTTCGCGTTTATTCGGGTATCTTGAAGACGGGCGATGCGGTTTATAACCCAATCAAAGGCAAGCGAGAGCGGGTCGGTCGAATGGTGCAAATGCACTCCAACGATCGCAAAGAGATTAATGAAGTCCGGGCTGGTGATATTGCGGCCGCCATTGGCTTAAAGTTCGCCACTACTGGTGATACGCTTTGTGCTCAGGACGCGCTAATTACCCTGGAACGAATGGATTTTCCTGAGCCCGTCATACATGTCGCGGTCGAGCCTCGATCGCAGGCTGATCAGGAGAAGATGGGAGTTGCCTTGAGCAAGCTGGCAGCCGAGGACCCCTCCTTTAGAGTCAGAACTGACCCTGAGTCTGGCCAAACAATTATCGGTGGAATGGGTGAGCTGCACCTAGACATCATTGTCGATCGAATGAAGCGCGAGTTTGGTGTCGAGGCCAATATCGGTAAACCTCAGGTTTCCTATCGAGAAACCATTCGTGCTGAAGTTGAGATTGAAGGCAAGTTCGTGCGTCAGACCGGTGGTCGAGGCCAATACGGCCATGTGTGGTTGCGACTTGAACCCTATGATGGCGAGTCTGGTTATGAATTCGTCGATGCTGTTGTCGGCGGTGTTGTGCCGCGGGAATATATCAGCGCGGTGGATAAGGGTATCCAAGAGCAGATGTCGAACGGCGTCGTCGCGGGCTATCCGTTGCAAGGCGTTCGCGCAACATTATATGACGGCTCTTATCATGATGTTGATTCAAGCGAAATCGCGTTTAAGATTGCCGGGTCTATTGCCTTACGAGACGGTGCCTTGTTGGCAAAGCCGGTACTCCTAGAGCCGGTCATGAAAGTTGAAGTCGTGACGCCTGAAGATTATTACGGCGACATCATCGGTGATCTTAATCGGCGTCGCGGTACGGTCCTAGGTATGGAAGATGTGCCTGCCGGCAAGTCGGTGACGTCAGAGGTGCCGCTGTCCGAGATGTTTGGTTATGCTACCGACATGCGTTCTGCAACGCAGGGCCGTGCAACCTTTTCCATGGAGTTTGCACAGTACAAAGAAGTGCCAGACAATATTGCTGAGGCCATAATCAGTAAATCACGATAACCGATAGCACATTCAATGTTTGCGAGGTGAAAAATGGGTAAAGAGAAGTTCGAGCGTAATAAGCCGCACTTAAATGTCGGCACGATTGGTCACGTTGACCATGGCAAGACCACCCTGACCGCGGCTATCACGAAAGTGTGTGCAGAGACTTGGGGCGGCACTTTTCAGGCATTTGACAAGATTGACAATGCGCCTGAAGAACGAGCACGTGGTATCACGATTTCAACGTCACACGTTGAATACGATTCCCCGTCGCGTCACTATGCCCACGTTGATTGCCCAGGCCACGCTGACTATGTGAAAAACATGATCACCGGTGCAGCCCAAATGGACGGTGCAATTTTGGTGGTATCAGCAGCTGACGGCCCCATGCCGCAGACTCGTGAGCACATCTTGCTGTCGAAGCAGGTTGGCGTACCCTACATCATCGTGTTTATGAACAAAGCAGACATGGTTGATGATGAAGAATTGTTAGAGCTGGTTGAAATGGAAGTTCGTGAACTTCTTGACCAGTACGAATTTCCTGGCGACGACACACCGATTGTTATCGGTAGTGCGACGAAAGCCTTGGAAGGCGACACCTCAGATATTGGCGTACCAGCGATTCTGAAGTTGGTCGAGACTTTGGATAACTACATTCCCGAGCCTACACGCGCCATTGATCAGCCATTCTTGATGCCGATTGAAGACGTGTTCTCAATCTCGGGTCGTGGCACGGTGGTTACTGGTCGTATTGGCCGTGGCATCGTCAAGGTGGGTGAGGAAGTCGAGATTATCGGTATCCGTCCGACCGTGAAGACCACTTGTACGGGTGTAGAAATGTTCCGTAAGCTGCTCGACGAAGGTCGTGCTGGTGAGAACGTTGGTGTCTTGTTGCGTGGTACTAAGCGTGACGACGTTGAACGTGGTCAAGTACTGGCGAAGCCAGGCTCGATTACGCCACACACCAAGTTTGAAGGTGAAGTATACGTGTTGAGCAAGGACGAGGGCGGCCGTCATACGCCATTCTTCAAGGGCTACAAGCCTCAGTTCTTCTTCGAGACCACTGACGTGACAGGCTCCTGTGAATTGCCAGAAGGTATTGAGATGGTGATGCCCGGTGATAACGTCAATATGCACGTTGAGTTGATCTCGCCGATTGCGATGGAAGATGGTCAAAGATTTGCGATACGTGAAGGCGGCCGAACTGTTGGCGCTGGCGTTGTTGTGAAGATTTTTGCCTAGTGTTGCTAGCCCGATCGACGGTTTAGGCCGCGATCGGGCGCTGAAGGGATGCATCGTCGGCATGAAGCGTAATTTTATTGGCGAATTTGCGACAATTACCTGGACTCTTTCGAAATAAGACTTGAAACGATGTCTCGGTCACTATAATATTCGCGTCCTGAAATTTGAACTATTACAGGGCCTCGATTGGAGGCCAATGTTCGCAACCCTAGAGGTAAAAAAGCCTCAGGCACGCGAAGGGCATTAACATTGCGCCATCCCGGTTAGGGCATGGCGTTTTTTGTGCCGCGAAAATTAGCTAAACATTAGTCGCAAAACGTATTGTCACGATCCGCAGGGTTGAGACGACGAATCCGGGAGACGGGTTGGATGCAAAACCAGAGAATTAGAATACGATTAAAGGCTTTTGACCATCGCCTGATCGACATCTCGACACAGGAAATCGTCAATACGGCCAAGCGCACTGGTGCGCAGGTACGTGGGCCGATCCCGTTGCCGACGAGAACAGAAAAATTCACCATCTTGATCTCTCCGCACGTCGACAAAGATGCGCGAGATCAATATGAAATCAGAACTCACAAGCGCTTGCTCGATATCATCGAGCCCACAGAGAAAACTGTGGATGCCCTGACCAAGCTTGACTTGGCGGCTGGTGTTGAAGTTCAGATTAACCTGGGTTAATTGGAGCGAACATGACTATCGGTATCGTTGGCGTCAAACGTGGCATGACGCGAATTTTTACAGAAGACGGCGTTTCGATTCCGGTGACGGTAATTGAAGCGACGCCCAATCGAGTGGTTCAGCGTAAGACGGCTGACACAGATGGCTATAATGCAATTCAGGTGACCTATGGTGACGTGAAGGCGTCCAAGGTGAACAAGGCGAAAGCCGGTCACTTTAGCAAGGCTAACGTTGATGCTGGCCGTAAGCTCTTAGAGTTTCGTTGCGACGCCGAAGACGCTTTGGTTGTAGGCGATGCGCTGACTGTCGAGCGTTTTGTGGTTGGTCAGAAAATAGACGTCACAGGTCAGTCGAAGGGTAAGGGTTTTGCGGGCGTTATTAAACGTTACAACTTTGCCATGCAGGATGCGACTCACGGTAACTCTGTATCTCACCGTGCGCCTGGCTCAATTGGCCAGTGCCAGAGCCCAGGTCGGGTATTTAAAGGCAAAAAAATGGCAGGCCATATGGGTGCCGTTAGAGTGACATCCCAGACTCTTGAAGTTGTAAGGGTTGATCAAGAAAATAATTTACTGCTGGTTAAAGGAGCAGTACCGGGAGCGAAGGGTGGCGATATTATTGTCAAGCCTTCTGTGAAAGCCCGGAATTAAGTGGAGTTGGAGCCTTGAATCTCAATATATCAGAACCAGGTAAAGGTCTTTCGGAGCGGGCAGTTGACGTATCTGAGGCGACGTTCGGTCGTCAGTTCAACGAGGCGTTGGTTCATCAAGTCGTAGTAGCATATATGGCTGGTGCTCGTCAGGGTACTCGTGCACAGAAGACGCGTGCTGAAGTCAGAGGTGGCGGTAAGAAGCCTTATCGTCAAAAAGGTACTGGTCGTGCGCGAGCAGGTACCATTCGGAGCCCAATCTGGCGTGGGGGTGGTGTTACATTCGCCAACAAGACCCAAGATTTTAGTCAGAAAGTTAACCGTAAGATGTATCGCGGTGCCATGCAGTCAATCTTGTCAGAATTGATTCGTCAGGATCGCCTGATAGTGACGGAAGACTTTACCGTCGACTCGCCTAAGACCAAGCAGGTACAAGCGCGTTTGAATGAGCTGTCTCTGGACAATGTGCTCATTGTTGTTGAAGACGTGGATGACAATTTGTTCCTGGGCACACGTAATCTGCGTAATGTCGACGTCATCGACGTCCAAGGTGTTAATCCGGTGAATTTGATTGGGTTTGACAAAGTCTTGTTTACTGTCGGGGCGCTAAAGAAAGCAGAGGAGTTGCTGGCATGAACGAAGAACGCATGTACAAAATCTTGCTGGGCGCCCATATCTCCGAAAAGGCAACCGTTATAGCTGAAGCAGCGAATCAGTTCGCCTTCAAAGTCACCAAAGATGCTACGCGGCCAGAGATCAAAGAGGCGGTAGAGAAAATTTACGGTGTTGTCGTTCAAGGCGTCAGTACGTTGAATGTCAAAGGCAAAGTCAAACGCAATGCCCGCGGTGTCAGCAAAAAGCCGAGTTGGAAGAAAGCTTATGTGCGCCTTGCAGAAGGTCACGATATCGATTTTTCCAGCTAGGAAAATCGCTCAAGCAACACGAAAAATTAAGAATTGGGTTGAAACAACATGCCAGTCGTTAAAGCGAAACCTACATCACCGGGACGAAGATTCGTCGTTAAGGTCACTAATCCTGACCTGTATCGTGGCGATCCGCACCGACCGCTCTTGGAGAAAAAGTCCAAGACCGGTGGCCGTAATAACCAAGGCCGAATCACTACTCGACATATCGGTGGTGGACACAAACAGAAATATCGAATTATTGACTTCAAACGCAATAAAGACGGTATTAAGGCGACGGTTGAGCGCATCGAATACGACCCTAACCGAACCGCGAACATTATTTTATTGAAATACGCTGACGGCGAACGTCGCTACATCATCGCGCCTAGGGGTGTTGCTGTAGGGGATACCATTCAGTCTGGTATCGATTCACCTATCAAGCCTGGTAATACGATGCCGTTACGCAATGTGCCGATGGGTAGTCTCATCCATTGCGTCGAGTTAAAGCCCGGTAAAGGGGCGCAGTTGGTGCGCAGCGCAGGGACTTCCTGTCAGTTGATTGCTAAAGAAGGCGGGTACGTCACGCTGAGAATGCGATCAGGTGAAATGCGTAAGATTCTTGCAGATTGTCGTGCAACCCTCGGCGAAGTCGGCAACAAAGAGCACAACCTGCGATCGTTAGGTAAAGCAGGTGCAAGACGTTGGTTGGGTGTACGTCCAACGGTCCGAGGTGTCGTGATGAACCCGGTAGATCACCCGCATGGTGGTGGTGAAGGTAAGACTTCCGGTGGTCGTCATCCAGTGTCGCCGTGGGGTATGCCAACTAAGGGTTATAAGACGCGTAAGAATAAGCGCACTGATAATATGATTGTTCGTCGACGACGTTCAACTCGCTAGGAGATAGACCGTGCCGCGTAGTTTAAAAAAAGGTCCATTTGTAGATTTGCACTTAATGAATAAAGTGCAAAAAACCATTGAAACCAATGATAAGCGCCCGATCAAGACATGGTCTCGTCGTTCCATGATCACGCCAATATTTGTTGGTTTGACGCTTCAGGTGCATAACGGCCGTCAACATATCCCAGTGTTTGTCACTGAAGATATGGTAGGACATAAACTGGGCGAGTTTGCTTTGACCAGAACGTTTCGTGGTCATGTAGCCGACAAGAAAGCGCGACGATAGACATCAGCACTCGGATTGCAGATCGCGACTCGAGACTTGCGTAGAGGAATTAGAAAATGGAAGTTGCCGCTAAATTAAAAGGCGCAAAAATTTCAGCACAGAAAGCCCGCTTGGTGGCTGACCAGATTCGGGGCCAGCATGTTGGCGCCGCGCTGAACATATTGAACTTCAGTACAAAGAAGGGCGCGCACCTGGTTCGAAAGTTGCTCGAGTCTGCGATAGCGAATGCAGAGCACAATGAAGGTGCTGATGTTGATGAATTGTCAGTCGCCAGAATCTTTGTAGATGAAGGTGTAACGATGAAGCGGATTCGACCACGTGCCAAAGGGCGTGCTGATCGAATCATGAAGCGAACCTGCCATATCACACTTGCGGTTGCCGACAAGTAAATAAGCAGACGGAAAAGTCGGCGTAGATAAGGCTAGTAGGAGACCAAAATGGGTCAGAAAGTACATCCGACGGGCATGCGGCTCGGGATCGTTAAAGAACACACATCGATCTGGTACGCATCGGGACCCGCTTACGCGGAGAAGCTGCACATTGATTTAGCAGTGCGCGATTATATTAAGAAGCGTCTTGCGCAGGCCTCCGTCAGCCGTGTGGAGATAGAACGTCCTGCACAGACTGCGAGAATCACTATTCATACTGCACGACCGGGTATTGTGATCGGCAAGAAGGGCGAAGATGTTGAGAAGCTGCGCAAAGAAGTTTCGAAGCTGATGAAAGTGCCCGTGCACATCAATATTGAAGAAATTAAGAAGCCAGAAACTGATGCTTATCTGGTAGCGCTGAACGTCGCTCAGCAGCTTGAACGTCGAGTCCAATTTCGACGGGCGATGAAGCGAGTTATGCAGAATGCGATGCGCCTCGGCGCTGAAGGTATCAAAGTACGCGTTGCAGGTCGCCTGGGTGGTGCAGAGATTGCTCGCTCAGAGAGCTACTTGGAAGGTCGAGTGCCATTACATACATTGCGAGCCGATATCGACTATGCGACTGCAGAGGCATTAACGACTTATGGAATTCTTGGCGTCAAGGTTTGGATCTTCAAAGGCGAAGTGATCGGCCAGCGTGACGAGAAAGAACAAAAAGCTAACATACAAAGTTTTGGATAAAGACAATGTTACAGCCCAAACGAACCAAATTTAGAAAAATGCAGAAGGGTCGTAACCGCGGTCTAGCCCATCGGGGTAGCTCTGTGAGTTTTGGTGAATTCGGACTCAAAGCAACGACACGAGGCCGTTTAACCGCAAGACAGATCGAAGCCGGTCGTCGAGCGATGACGCGTCGGGTACGTCGTGGTGGCCAGATCTGGATTCGCGTGTTCCCGGACAAGCCTATTACAAAGAAGCCTCTGGAAGTACGTCAGGGTAAAGGTAAGGGTAATGTTGAGTACTGGATAGCCCAGATTAAGCCAGGCAAAGTACTCTACGAAATGGAAGGCGTGCCTGAGGACGTTGCCAGAGACGCGTTCCGGTTAGCCGCAGCGAAGTTGCCATTCGCAACATCGTTCGTTAAACGTACAGTAATGTAATCGAGTCGGAAGATCGAAATGAAAGCATCAGAATTACGAGATAAGTCAACCGAGGAGCTCCAGCAAAGTCTGATAACCTTGTTGAAGGACCAATTCTCATATCGTATGCAGCAGTCAACTGGGCAGCTAACGCAGACCCATTTGTTGAAAGCAGTTGCCCAGGATATTGCACGTGTAAAAACGGTGCAGACAGAAAAGCGCAAGGTGAGTGAATGAGCGAGTCAAACGTAGCGCGAACAGCCAGTGGTACTGTTGTTAGCAATAAAATGGACAAAACGATCACAGTCTTGGTTGAGCGACGGGTTAAGCATCCGTTGTACGGCAAATACATTAAGCGATCGAATAAGATCCATGCCCATGATCCAGAGAATCAGTGTCAGGAAGGCGATAAGGTGACGATTCAAGAAACTCGTCCCATTGCCAAGACTAAAGCCTGGAAACTGACATCGATCGATCGTAAGGCAACCGTTATTTAACACTAGTCAATTGTCGAGGTTCGACGATTGTTTTTGGAGTAGTAAGGCATGATCCAGACACAGACATATTTGGATATCGCAGACAACAGTGGTGCGCGGCGTGTCATGTGTATTAAGGTGCTCGGCGGTTCAAAGCGGCGTTATGCAGGCATTGGCGACATCATTAAGGTGACCGTCAAAGAAGCAATACCTCGTGGTCGGGTTCGCAAAGGTCAGGTTCTGGATGCAGTCGTCGTGAGAACCCGTAAGGGTGTCAGACGTCCAGACGGTTCCTTGATTAAGTTTGATGGCAACGCGGCAGTGTTACTTAATGCCCAGAAGCAGCCAATCGGTACGCGTATATTTGGACCAGTAACTCGCGAGTTACGAAATGAAAAGTTTATGAAAATAATCTCGTTGGCGCCGGAAGTACTATAAGCAGTACGAACACAAGTCGGGCGATAGCTGAAAGGGTTAAAGGGCATGAGAAAGATTAAGAGAGACGACGACGTTATTGTTGTCACCGGTAAGGATAAAGGTAAGCGTGGCACTATCACCCGTCTTATGGGTGATGGCCGTGTCTACGTGACCGGCGTTAACATGATCAAGAAGCATACCAAAGGTAACCCGCAGATGGGCCAGCCTGGTGGGATTATTGAGAAAGAAGCGCCGATCCAAGCGTCGAACGTGGCGATTTATAACGGCAAGACCAGTAAAGCGGACAGAGTTGGTTTCAAGACACTGGAAGATGGTAAGAAGGTGCGAGTCTTCAAATCTACCGGCGAAGAAATAGACTAAACGGACAAGTACCCTCCTGGGGCGAATGGTTAAGAGAAATGGCAGATCTAAAAGCATTATATGACAGTGAGTTAAAGGCCCAACTTAAAGAGCAGCTTGGGTTGGACAACGTCATGGAAGTACCGCGTATCACTAAGATCACTCTGAATATGGGTGTTGGTGAGGCGATCGGTGATCGTAAACAGCTGGACAATGCTGTTGCGAACCTCGAAGCCATCGCTGGTCAAAAAGTGGTTATCACGTTGGCGCGCAAATCTATTGCTGGCTTCAAGGTCCGAGACGGCTACCCCATTGGCTGCAAGGTGACGTTGCGCAAATCTAGGATGTATGAATTCCTTGATCGCTTGATCAATATTGCGATTCCTCGGCAGCGTGACTTCCGCGGTATAAGCCCGAAGTCCTTTGATGGCCGTGGCAACTTCTCGATGGGATTGACGGAACAAATCGTGTTCCCTGAGATTGACTACGACAAGATCGATAAAATTCGGGGTCTGGATATCGCGATTGGTACATCGGCTACAACTGATGAGCAAGGTAGGGCACTGTTACGTGCTTTCAATTTCCCCTTCCGGGAAGCAAGTTAAGAGCGGGCAGAGAACAGATATGGCTAAGCAATCAATGGTTAACCGCGAGAAGAAGCGCGCCCAATTGGTCAAAAAATATGCTGCTAAACGGCAGGCATTGAAGGCGATTATCGCTAATCCCGAAGCATCAGATGATGATCGATGGGATGCGCAGCAAAAACTGCAAGCCCAGCCTCGTGATGCGAGCCCGGTTCGACAGATGCGTCGCTGTAGCCTGACTGGTCGGCCACATGCGGTATATAGGAAATTTGGACTAGCTCGTATGAAGTTACGAGAAGCGGCTATGCGCGGTGACGTGCCTGGTCTAGTTAAGTCGAGCTGGTAAGCAGGAGCATTTCTGATGAGTATGCAAGACCCAATGGCGGATATGTTAACCCGTATTCGCAATGCACAAAATGCAAAAATCAAAGCGGTTTCGATGGATTCATCGAAAATGAAGGTAGCTGTTGCTGAGGTACTGAAGCAAGAAGGCTACGTTCAAGAATATACCGTTGATAGCGAGATCAAGCCTAAGTTGACGATCACCTTGAAGTATTTCGAAGGTCGACCTGTTATCGAGGAGATTAAGCGAGTCAGCCGTCCTGGATTACGCCAGTATAAAGGCAAGGACGAAATCCCCGTTGTGAAGGGTGGATTGGGCATCATCATCCTGTCGACTAACAAGGGTATGATGAGCGATCGTGCAGCGCGAGCCGCTGGTTTGGGTGGTGAATTACTCTGCTCTGTATTCTAAGCAAGGTATTAAGGCTCGCTGTTGAAGAGTCGGTTATTTAAGATTATCAGGCAAGTTGCCTGGCCTTAAGTTCTACAAGGTTGATTGAATATGTCACGTATAGCTAACAATCCGGTCTCCATACCCGCAGGGGTAGAGGTTACATTGAATGATACGTCATTGAGTGTGAAGGGCAGTAAAGGAACAATGGCACTGGACGTGCACCACTTGGTGTCGATCAGTCAGGACGAAGGTGTTTTAAAGTTTGTTGCCACGCAGCGCTCAAAAGTGTCTGGCGCACTGGCTGGAACCTTCAGAGCTTTAGTGGCGAATATGGTCACAGGCGTCTCAACGGGTTTTACACGTGAACTGCAACTGATTGGCGTTGGTTATCGTGCGCAAGCACAGGGCCGTGTACTGAATCTTAACCTAGGCTTTTCGCACCCGGTTGAATATCAGATTCCAGACGGTATTGAGATTGATACGCCAACCCAGACCCAGGTTGTGGTCAGGGGCATGGACAAGCAAAAAGTTGGTCAGGTTTCCGCTGAAATTCGAGCTTACAGACCGCCCGAGCCCTACAAGGGTAAAGGAGTTCGTTACTCGGACGAGATTGTGAAACGTAAGGAAGCGAAGAAGAAATAGTGACGAGGTTGGTTGCCAACCCACAAATCTTGAGGCAGGTATGAGTAAGAAAAACGACGCTCGACTCAGAAGAGCAAGAAAAACCAGAAAACATATCCTGGAACTCAGTGTTCCAAGGTTGTGCGTGTATCGGTCACCCCGGCACATTTACGCACAGATTATTTCAGCAGCAGGTGATCAGGTACAGGCGGCAGCGTCCACCCTTGAAGCATCGCTGCGAATTGGTAGCACTGGGAACGTTGACAGTGCCACTAAGGTGGGTACCTTGATCGCTGAGCGAGCCAAAGCCCTGGGTGTTGAGAAAGTCGCGTTTGACCGTTCGGGTTATAAGTACCACGGTCGAATTAAGGCATTAGCAGACGCAGCCCGTGAAGGCGGCTTGCAGTTTTAGGGGATAGATAATGGCTTACAACGACCAGTCAAACGACGACGGTATCCAGGAGAAGCTGGTACAGGTCAATCGCGTAGCGAAAGTAGTAAAAGGCGGCCGGATCTTTGGTTTCACAGCACTGACAGTTGTCGGCGACGGTAATGGTCGTGTTGGTTACGGTCGCGGTAAGGCTCGCGAAGTACCATTGGCTATCCAGAAAGCTATGGAAGCTGCCCGTCGTAACATGATCCATGTTGATCTGAAAGGAACAACAATTCAGTATCCGATTTCGGCACGCCACGGCGCATCAAAGATTTTTATGCAGCCAGCATCTGACGGTACCGGTGTCATAGCCGGTAAGACTATGCGAGCGGTATTGGAAGTAGCCGGTGTACATAACGTTCTGGCGAAGTGTTACGGCTCGACCAATCCTGTGAATGTTGTTCGCGCAACGTTTAAAGGTTTACAAACCATGCGGGCACCCGAGTCAATTGCTGAAAAGCGTGGCTTGACCGTTGATGAAATGATGGGCAAGTAGACAATGGCTAACGAAAATACAATTAAGGTGACGTTGACCAAGAGTACGATCGGTCGACTGAAGAATCATAAGGCCTGCGTGAAAGGTCTTGGTTTGAGAAAAATTCACCAGACCGTTGAGGTCATCGATACACCAGCGAATCGCGGCATGATCAATAAAGTGTCGTACATGGTTAGCGTCGAAGGCAACTAGGAGCTTCGAAGATGCGTTTAAATACATTAAAGCCAGCTGCAGGCAGTAAGCATGCAGCTAAGCGAGTTGGTCGCGGTATCGGTAGTGGTACGGGTAAGACTGCCGGTCGTGGCCATAAAGGCCAGAAGTCTCGATCAGGCGGCGGCATTCGTCCAGGATTCGAGGGCGGTCAGCAGCCTTTACAGGCGCGTTTACCGAAATTCGGCTTCACTTCAAGAATGGCGAAGGTCATGGCGGAAGTGACCTTGTCCGAATTATGCAAAGTGAATGCCGACGTCATCGATTTGCAAGCGTTAAAGGATGCAGATTTGATTAAAGAGAGTATGATGCGCGCCAAAGTCATGCTGTCTGGTGAGATAAACAAGGCCGTCACTCTCAAGGGAATTGGCGTAACCAAAGGCGCGCGGGCAGCTATTGAAGCTGCTGGCGGCAAGATAGAAGAGTAACTGGCCCCCTATGGCAACATCAGTCGCCCAGAGAAAGAAAGCAGCGCCCGCTACGGGTGGTGGCTTAACTGAACTAAAACAGCGTCTCTGGTATGTGCTGCTGGCGATTATTGTCTATCGGGTGGGTAGTCACATCCCGATACCAGGTATCGACCCTGAGCGACTGCGTTCGCTGTTCGATCAGAACCAAGGTGGCATCTTAGACCTGTTTAATATGTTCTCGGGTGGTGCGCTGGAAAGAATGAGTATATTTGCGTTGGGTATCATGCCGTACATATCGGCATCTATTATCACCCAGCTGTTAGTGGCAACAACACCGTCACTACAGCAGTTACGCAAAGAAGGCGATGCCGGGCGCCGCAAAATTTCGCAGTACACGCGCTACGGCACGCTGGTATTGGCGACAGTACAAGGTTTGGCTATGAGTAGCGGGTTGGCCTCCCAGGGTTTGTCATACTCAGGGAATTTTGCGTTCCACTTTGTAGCGGTGTCGACGCTCGTAACAGGTGCAATGTTTTTGATGTGGCTGGGTGAACAGGTCACTGAACGGGGTGTTGGTAATGGCATTTCGATCATTATATTTGCGGGTATTGTGTCAGGCTTTCCCAGTGCGATTGGCCAGTCCTTCGAGCAGGCAAGACAAGGTGAGATAGCTATCCTCGGGTTGCTAGGAATAGCGGTATTAGCGGTATTTGTGGTTGCGTTTGTCGTGTTTGTCGAGCGAGGTCAGAGACGAATTACGATTAACTATGCGCGGCGCCAACAGGGCCGTAAGTTGTACCAGGCGCAATCGAGCCACTTACCACTGAAGGTGAATATGGCCGGTGTGATTCCAGCGATCTTCGCCAGTAGTTTATTGCTGTTCCCAGCTTCGATTGGCCAGTGGTTTGGTCAGTCACCGGGCATGGAATGGTTACAAGATATTAGTTTGCAGATAGCACCGGGGCAGCCGTTGAATCTGATTTTGTTCTCAGCGGGCATTATCTTTTTCTGCTTTTGGTACACAGCAATCATGTTTAATCCGAAGGAAGTCGCAGACAACCTGAAGAAGTCAGGGGCGTTTATCCCTGGATATAGGCCGGGTGAGCAAACGGCTAAGCACATTGACACTATATTGACGCGTTTAACGTTGTTTGGTGCCTTGTATATGACCAGCGTGTGTTTGTTGCCGCAGATATTGGTAGTCCAGTTGAATGTGACTTTCCAACTCGGCGGAACAGCTCTGTTGATTGTGGTAGTAGTGGTGATGGATTTCTGGGCTCAGGTGCAAACTCACTTGATGTCCCATCAATATGAATCGCTGATGAAGAAATCCAACTTACAGAATTTTGGACGTCAATAAGACGATTGGAGCATATAGATGAAAGTAAGAGCTTCAGTAAAGAAGATGTGTCGGAACTGCCGAGTGATCCGACGTAAAGGTGCTGTCAGAATAATCTGTTCAGAACCACGGCATAAGCAGCGTCAAGGTTAGTCGACGCCATACGGTATTTGATAGGAGCGTTTGAATGGCTCGTTTAGCTGGGATTAATATTCCCGATAACAAGCATGCAGTAATATCCCTCACTTATATTTTTGGTATAGGGCGTAAGACTGCCCGTGACCTTTGTGCTGAGGCAGGTGTTAATCCGACCGCGAAAGTTCAGGATCTGTCGGAAGACGATCTCGATAAGTTGCGTGCTGAAATTACCAAGCTGTCTGTCGAAGGTGACTTGCGGCGTGGTATTCAGTTGAACATCAAGCGCCTGCTTGATTTGGGTTGTTACCGCGGGATTCGTCATCGACGTAACCTGCCCGTAAATGGCCAGCGAACTAAAACGAATGCTCGTACGCGTAAGGGTCCAACCCGACCTATCCGCAAGTAACGAATTAACAAAAAACCAAATTTAAAGCGAAGTGACTGATATGTCTGATACAGAAACGACTCCAGCTCCAGCCAAGCGCAAAGGTAAGCGTCAGGTTGTTGATGGTTTGGCTCATATCCATGCATCTTTCAATAACACCATTATCACCATTACTGACCGCCAAGGTGGAGCGCTTTCTTGGGCGACAGCGGGTGGTTCAGGTTTTAGAGGTGCACGAAAGAGTACGCCTTTCGCCGCTCAGGTTGCCGCAGAACGTGCTGGTACTGCTGCGTTAGACTATGGTTTGCAGAATCTTGAAGTATACGTTAAGGGACCAGGACCCGGTCGTGAAGCCGCCGTGCGGGCACTGAACTCTGTGGGGTACAAGATCACGAACATTACGGATGTAACCCCTATCCCCCACAATGGTTGCAGACCACCCAAGAAACGTCGGGTGTAATTGAGGAACTAATAAAATGGCCAGATATATCGGACCAACGTGTAAGCTCGCGCGACGAGAAGGGACTGACCTTTATCTCAAGAGTGGCGTGCGTCCCCTTGAGTCAAAGTGCAAAATGGAAAGCACACCAGGCATGCATGGAGCACGTCGCGGTCGCCTCTCGGACTACGCGGTCCAGTTACGTGAAAAGCAAAAAGTACGTCGTATCTACGGTGTTCTCGAGAAGCAATTCCGAAACTACTACAAGCGAGCTGACCGTCAGAAAGGCGCTACCGGCGAAAATTTGTTGGTGATCCTCGAACGTCGTCTGGATAACGTAGTTTATCGTATGGGCTTCGGTTCAACCCGCGCAGAAAGTCGTCAACTTGTTTCGCACAAGTCGATTTTAGTGAATGGCAACGTGATCAACATTCCCTCATACCAAGTTGAGGTCGGTGACACTGTGACTGTTCGTGAAAGGTCCCGCAATCAATTGCGTATTCAGGGTGCTTTGGCGCTGAACTCGAATCGATCAGCATGCGAATGGATTCAAGTTAATAGTGATAAAATGGAAGGCGTCTTTAGAAGCTTCCCTGAGCGTGAAGAGCTACCTGCAGAAATCAATGAAAGTCTTATTGTGGAACTGTACTCGAAGTAATCGGGCGATTTAGCCCGGTCCTGGACAGTGATGCTCATTAAGCAAATTTAACGAGTCCAATTAAGCAAAGTTCTTTAAAAGGTATAAGTATGGCCCATTCGTCATTAGAGTTTTTAACGCCAAAACATATTCAGGTAGAGCAGCTCAGCGAGACGCGCGCGACTGTGATCTTGGAGCCGTTAGAGCGTGGCTTTGGTCACACTCTTGGCAACGCCCTGCGTCGAATCCTATTGTCTTCCATGCCTGGTTGCGCGATCGTCGAAGCTGAAATCGATGGTGTTTTGCACGAGTACAGTACACTGGAAGGCGTCCAAGAAGACGTCATAGAGATTTTGTTGAACCTGAAAGGTGTCGCAATCCGATTGAATTCAAGTGACGAGGTTGAATTGCATCTCGACAAAAAAGGTCCTGGCGCAGTTACTGCCGGTGATTTTATACTTGACCATGACGTTGAGATAACCAATCCAGATCACGTGATTGCGACGCTGAACGACACTGGCCACTTGAAAATGATCGTTAAGGTCGGTCGCGGTCGCGGCTATGAACCTGCTGACGTCAGAATGCTAGATGAAGAGCGTGAACGCGTCATCGGCAGCCTGTTGCTCGATGCTTCTTACAGTCCAATTCGTCGTGTGGCCTACAAAGTCGATAGTGCCCGGGTTGAGCAACGTACAGACCTTGATAAACTGATTATCGATCTCGAAACCAATGGCACGATTGATCCAGAGGAAGCTATTCGTCGGGCTGCCACCATTCTTCAGCAGCAGGTTACTGTATTTGTTGATCTGGAGAGTGAGAGCGAGCCAGAAGTTATCGAGCATGAAGACGAAATTGATCCGATTTTATTACGTCCGGTTGATGACTTAGAATTAACAGTTCGCTCTGCGAATTGTTTAAAGGCAGAGAATATCTACTACATCGGTGATTTGATCCGACGTACAGAGGTTGAGCTGTTAAAAACCCCGAACCTAGGGAAGAAGTCTCTGACAGAGATCAAGGACGTCCTCGCATCCAGGGGCCTATCTTTGGGTATGCGTTTAGAAAACTGGCCACCGTCCAGCTTACGTGGTGATGACCGGTTATTGGGTTAAGCAGCATTGGTGTGTACCGGGCGACTGAACGTGATACTCGCTGGTACAAATTATTCAGATTGTTATAGATAGTAATTCAGGAACTTAGGTCATGCGCCATAGAAAGAGCGGTAGACAATTAAATCGAAATACATCGCACCGTAAAGCGATGTTTAAAAATATGGCTTGCTCGTTGTTCGAGCATGAAGTCATCAGAACCACAGTGCCAAAGGCGAAAGAACTGCGTCGGGTTACTGAACCGATGATTACCATTGCGAAAGTTGATTCAGTCGCGAATCGTCGATTGATTTTCGCTCGGACTGGCAGTAAGGCAATGGTGGGTAAGCTATTCACAGAAATTGGCCCAAGGTATGCAGAGCGCCCAGGCGGCTACACTCGAATTTTGAAGTGTGGATTCCGTACCGGTGACAAAGCACCTATGGCGTTTGTGGAAATGGTCGATCGTCCGATACCCGACTTCGACAATGTCGAAGAGATAGATGACGACGAGTAGCTCGAAGTCTAATTAATGAATAAGCGTCAAATAAAGTAAAAAGACCGGGCATTCCCGGTCTTTTTGCGTCAGGAGTAGCGCCGATGTATCAATCGTTTGTACCCACGTTGAGAACACTAATGGGCCCCGGGCCCTCTGATGTCAATCCGCGAATATTAACGGCGATGGCGCGGCCGACCATCGGCCACCTTGATCCTGAGTTCATTCGAATGATGGATGAAATCAAGGGTATGTTGCAGTATGCGTTCCAGACTAAAAATGAACTGACGCTACCCGTTTCGGCGCCAGGCTCAGCCGGTATGGAAACCTGTTTCGTTAATTTAATGGAGCCAGGTGACAAGGTCATCGTCTGTCAAAACGGGGTCTTTGGTGGGCGAATGTCCGAAAATGTGCGGCGACTTGGTGGCGAAGCGGTCATCGTCGAGCAAGTTTGGGGCCGGGCCATTGATCCTGAGCAGTTGGAGGCGGCGCTACGCCAGCACCCAGACGCAAAAATTGTTGCATTTGTGCATGCCGAGACATCGACCGGCGTGCAGTCCGATGCGCAGACATTGTGCGCGCTTGCCAAGGCCCATGACTGCCTGACCATCGTTGATTGCGTGACTTCTTTAGCGGGTACTGAAGTTGCATTGGATGCTTGGGGCGCGGATGCGGCCTACAGCGGCACACAAAAATGTCTGTCTTGTGCGCCTGGCTTATCCCCCATCAGTCTGAGTCAACGCGCTGTGGATACCGTTAAATCTCGAAAGGCACCGGTGAGTTCCTGGTTTTTGGACTTGAATCTGGTCATGGGTTATTGGGGTGAAGGGCAAACACGTAGTTACCATCATACGGCGCCGGTCAATGCGCTCTATGGGTTGCATGAGGCATTAGTGGTGTTGCACGAAGAAGGTTTGGCGTCGAGTTGGAGTCGCCATGCACGGAATCATAATGCGCTGAAAGCTGGGCTAGAAGCCATGGGACTGACATTCGTTGTTCCAGAAGCCGAGCGGTTGCCGCAGTTGAACCTGGTCAGCGTACCTGAAGGTGTTGATGAGGCCAGTGTGCGCAAGCAATTGCTGCAACAGTACAATCTGGAAATTGGCGCTGGCCTGGGTAGTCTGGCCGGCCGCGTCTGGCGAATCGGTTTAATGGGATTTGCCAGCAACCCAAAAAATGTGCTGTTCTGCGTTAATGCGTTAGAAGCGGTATTGTCACAATATAACGCGCCAATTCATCGAGGCGTTGCGACTGGCGCCGTCCAGGCAGCCTATAAAGTTTGATGTAAGTGGGTGCTTACATACTAAGCGGGCATCCAAAAACAACGTTCGCCCCCTTTTAATTAACGACGGTTTGCTTTTCACGGTCGCTGGCCGCGAGCAATACGTCAGCTAGAAACTGTCCGGTAAACGAGTGCGGAGACGCGGCCACATCTTCCGGGGTGCCGCTGGCAATGATCTCGCCACCGCCTGAACCGCCCTCGGGTCCCAAGTCGATAATCCAGTCGGCCGTCTTAATCACATCCAGATTGTGCTCAATGACAACAATCGTGTTGCCGTGACTGCGCAGCTTTGACAGAACTTCCAGCAGTTGTTTAATGTCGTGGAAGTGCAGCCCAGTGGTAGGCTCATCGAGTATGTAGAGAGTTTGGCCGGTATCACGTTTAGACAATTCTCGGGCCAACTTAATCCGCTGCGCCTCTCCGCCTGATAGCGTTGTAGCACTCTGACCCAGGCGAATATAGCCAAGCCCAACGTCCATTAAGGTTTGCAAGCGACGCTCTATCATAGGCACTGCATTGAAAAACTGATGCGCGTCTTCAACGGTTAAGCTCAAAATTTCATGAATGCTCTTGTTCTTATAGAGCACCTCAAGAGTTTCTCGGTTGTAGCGTTTGCCGCGACATTCATCGCAGGTTACGTAAACATCGGCGAGGAAGTGCATTTCGACTTTGATCAGGCCGTCGCCCTGACAGGCCTCGCAACGCCCGCCCTTGACGTTGAAACTGAAGCGTCCGGGCTTGTAGCCTCTGGATCTAGCCTCCGATGTTGCGGCAAACAGTTCACGGATCGGAGTAAAGATATTGGTATAGGTCGCTGGGTTTGAGCGTGGTGTTCGTCCGATAGGGCTTTGATCGATATCGACCACTTTATCCAAATGCTCAATGCCTTGGATAGAATCGAAGGGTGCGGTCTGAGGATTAGTCGCCCCGTTTAACGCCTTGGCCGCAATAGGATATAGGGTGCCGTTGATCAGCGTCGACTTACCCGATCCAGACACGCCTGTTACGCAAGTCATCAACCCAATGGGAATATTCAGGTTTACCTTTTGCAGGTTATTACCACGCGCGCCGAAGATACGGAGTTGTTTGTCAGGATCCGCGGGTTGTCGCTGAGCCGGCACTGCAATCTGACGTTTGCCTGATAGATATTGACCAGTAATCGACGCCTCACTGTTAAGAATGTCGCTGAGCTTACCTTGGGCGATCACGTGCCCGCCATGAACGCCCGCGCCGGGGCCGATGTCGACAATGTGATCGGCGGCGCGAATGGCTTCTTCATCGTGCTCCACCACAATCACTGTATTACCGATGTCACGCAGATGCGTCAGGGTATTGAGGAGTCGCTGGTTATCGCGTTGGTGTAAGCCAATCGACGGTTCGTCAAGAATGTACATCACGCCCACCAGGCCCGCGCCAATTTGGCTAGCAAGCCGAATACGCTGGGCTTCACCCCCTGACAGCGTGTCTGCGCTTCGTGACAGCGACAGATAGTTCAGACCAACATCAATCAGAAAACGTAAGCGGGCGCTAATTTCCTGCAGAATTTTCTCAGCGATCTGTTGCCGTTGCCCCTGAAGTGCCAGTGTGGAAAAATAATCCAGCGTCTCCTTGATAGACCAATGAGTAATTTCAGATAAAGACCTGCCGTTGATGGTGACCGCCCGGGCGTCGGGATTCAAGCGCGTGCCCGCGCAGGAAGGACATTGTTGCGTGCTCATAAACTTGGCTAAATTTTCGCGAACCAGGCTCGACTCGGTATCGCGATAACGGCGCTCCATGTTAGGCACGATGCCTTCAAAGGGGTGGGCTCGCGTATAGGTGTCGCCCTTGTCGTTGACGTAACGAAACTGGATCATTTCGGCTTCGTTGCCGTACAGGATAGTCTGGCGCTGATCCGGTTCTAGCTCACCAAACGGTGTCGTCATCGAAAATTCAAAATGTTCCGCGATCGATGTTAGCATCTGATAGTAGTAGACGTTGCGGCGATCCCAGCCCTGAATAGCGCCTTCTGCCAGGGACAACTCATCATCGAAGACAATTTGCTGAACATCGAAAAACTGCTTGATGCCAATACCGTCGCAGCCCGGGCAGGCACCTGCTGGGTTGTTGAAAGAGAACAGTCTGGGTTCGAGTTCTGTGATCGAGTGCCCGCATTCTGGGCAAGCGAAGCGGGAGGAAAAGACAATGTCCGGTTGGCCACCGTCCAAGTAGGCAATCGCGGCAAGCCCTTCCGATAGGTTGACTGCCGTCTCGAAGGAGTCCGCGAGGCGAGTTAACAGATCCTCGCGAACGCGAAACCGGTCGACCACAACCTCGATCGTATGCAGCTTATTTTTGTCCAGATCGGGTAAATCGTCTAGATCCGCAACGATGCCATCAATTCGAGCGCGAACAAATCCCTGGGCGCGCAGCTGGCTGAACAGATGCAGGTGCTCGCCCTTGCGTGCCTTGATTACCGGTGCCAACAGTAGCAGGCCCGTGCCTTCGGGAATCGCCATAACCTGGTCAACCATTTGACTGATAGTCTGGGCTTCCAGGCGTCGACCATGCTGTGGGCAATGAGGTTCGCCGACTCGCGCGAACAGTAGCCGCAGATAATCGTAAATTTCAGTAATGGTGCCCACGGTCGACCGCGGATTATGGTTAGTCGATTTTTGCTCGATAGAGATTGCTGGCGACAGGCCGTCGATATGGTCAACGTCAGGCTTCTCCATCAGTGATAAAAATTGGCGAGCATAGGCAGAGAGTGACTCAACGTAACGTCTTTGGCCTTCAGCGTAGAGGGTATCGAACGCCAAGGAGGATTTTCCCGAGCCAGACAGACCAGTAATGATGACCAGTTTGTTTCTGGGAATATCCAGATCGATATTAGCCAGGTTATGTGTCCTGGCGCCACGGATAGAAATAGTGTCCATGAGGAAAAACGTACTCAGTGAGGTGTGGGTATACTAACAGCCTGACCGCGAGAATATGCTGTAAGTTTACTCAGAGATCGATTCATTCGAGTGTCAGTAGAAGCTGGAGTTTGCTATCATCCGCGACGACCGGATTGTCCTATGTTTGACATACCCACCGCAACTCTACAGTGATGCTTTCGTCGCCATAAACCGAATCATTTTATGAATAAACAGGAATTGCGCGCCGCAATCTCGATTGGCTTGCTTTATATTATTAGAATGCTGGGTCTCTTTATGATTCTGCCGGTACTCCCAGCGGTGGGCGCTGACTTGGCCTTGTCGACGCCACTGCTGATCGGTTTGGCGCTGGGCGTTTATGGCTTGTCGCAGGCGGTATTGCAGATTCCAATGGGGTTGCTGTCGGATAAATTCGGCCGCAAACCCATCATTCTGGCCGGGCTGTTGATGTTTATCCTCGGCAGTTTAGTTGCCGCTAATGCCGATACGATCATCGGTGTGATTGTGGGCCGGCTGCTCCAGGGTTGTGGTGCTATTGCCAGCGCCTTGTTGGCGTTGCTATCAGATGTCACGCGGGTCGACCAACGATCTAAGGCTATGGCAATTGTGGGCATCAGTATCGGGGTCAGTTTCGCCGTTGCTCTGGTGGCGGGTCCGGTGGTGTTTGTACAGGCTGGATTGGCGGGAATTTTCTATTTTGCCGCGATCAGTGGGGTGGTCGGCATTGTGGTGCTGTTCACCTTTATTCCAGATGCGAAGTTGGTGGTCCGCAATCCTGAAATTGGTCTTCGGCCTGAGCGGTTGCTGGAGATTACAGCGAGCCCCGATCTGCGCCGCATGGTGCTGGGCGTGTTTATGCTGCATTACCTGCTGATGTCAGGTTTTCTGGTGTTTCCTGCGCTCTTAACAGGGACCGGTGAAATCCAGACTGCCGATCATTCCCTGGTTTACTTTGGCTTGTTGCTAACGACCTTTGTGTTGATGGGGCCGTTTATGTGGCTCTCGGATAAACCCGCCTTGACCAAAAGTATGCTGCTGCTGATGATTGGCGGCTTTACGCTGTCAATGTTGCTGTTCGTAAACGTTCAGAATTTCTACCCAGTACTCATCGCAATGGCAGTGTTTTTCATGGCGTTCAACCTGCTAGAAGTCATATTGCCTGCGCTAGTGAGTCGTGCGGCACCAGCGGGTGCCCGAGGTACGGCAATGGGTGTTTATTCGACTGCGCAGTTCGCCGGCGCCTTTTGTGGCGGTGCGCTCGGTGGTTTGCTGCTGTCCTCCGGCGATATGACTCACTTGTTGTACGTAAACGCTGCCCTTTGTATCGGTTGGTTTCTGGTTTCACTGCATCTGAAGAAAACTGGCAATTTAGGCAGCCGAGTGTTTCATTTGGGTCAACTCGCGCAACTCAGTGCCAAAGAGGTCGCAGACGCGTTATTATCCGTCAAAGGCGTGACGGATGTTGTGTTGCTCGAAGGTGAGGAAGTCGCCTATTTGAAGATTGATAAGGATCAGCTGGACGAAAATGCGCTGATAGAATTCGAGCGCGAGGGATTAACAGCCCTTTAATAGGCTATTGTCGCGACAGTATAATTAACGAGGAGAGCAGAATGGCAAGAGGTATCAATAAAGTTATTTTGGTGGGTAATCTGGGCAATGACCCTGAAACGCGCTCTATGCCAAACGGTAGCGCTGTAACAAACATCAGCATCGCGACAACTGAGTCCTGGAAAGATAAAAATTCGGGCCAGCAGCAAGAACGTACTGAGTGGCATCGTATTGTCTTTTTCAATCGGCTTGCAGAAATCGCTGGTCAATATTTGAAGAAAGGTTCCAGCGTCTATATCGAGGGTGCGTTGCGAACCAACCAGTGGGAAAAGGATGGTCAGAAACACTATACCACCGAAATTATTGCCAATGAGATGCAAATGCTCGGCGGTCGTGGCGACGGCGGTGGCAACAATGGTGGTGGTCGGCCTGAATACGGTAGCAACAGTAACGACGGTGGCTATGATCAAAGCCGGGGTAACGGCAATAGTGGTTACAATGGGGGCGGCGGTAATCAGGGCAATACGCAGAATAATGACTACGCTGCGCCACCGAAAGACGATTTCAACGATGACATTCCGTTCTAGGCTGGCATCATAACAACAAGGCAATCAGCGCGGTGCCAAGAACCAAGCGATAGATGACAAAGGGCAGGAAGCCCAGCTGGTTGATGACATTGAGAAACAAGCGGATACAAACATAAGCGCTGATGGCCGAAAGGCTGCAACCCAGTGCCAGCGTCAGCCAGTCGACACTGAGATCGCTGCTGACCAGATCGATAGTCTTCAGTGTTGCTGCGCCAGCGATGGCTGGAATCGAGAGTAAAAACGAGATTCTTGAGGCGCTTTCGCGATTGAAGCCACAGAATAAAGCGGCGGTCATTGTCACGCCAGAGCGGGATGTACCGGGAACCAGGGCAAAGCACTGAGCGAAACCAATAAGCAGAGCCTGCCGCCAGGTGAGCTCTGTGTCGGCCCTGGTCTGACGTCCCTTCATGTCCGCGAGCAAGAGTAGCAGCCCAAAAGCGATAGTCGTGATGGCAATCACAGCAATTGATCGCAGGTTAATCTCCACCACGTCTTTCAACAGTAGCCCGACCGGAATGATGGGCAGGCTGCCGATGAACAGATTGATGGCCAGGCGGCTGTCTTGGGTGGGTTTGCCCGAAACCAGGTAGGCCAAGGTGGCGCTGATCAAATTGAACAGCTCAACTCGAAAGTACCAAACAACGGCGATGAGTGAGCCGAGGTGAACAGCGGTGTCGAAGGCGAGTCCCTGATCAGGCCAGCCAAGAATCTGGAACGGCAGAATCAGATGGGCAGAGCTTGAGATAGGCAAAAATTCAGTTAAGCCTTGAATCAAAGCCAGAGTGATAGTGTGTAGTATGTCCAATGAAGCGGTCCGCGCGTCGGTGAAAGCGCGAGTGTAGCGAGCGCTGGCAGGATAGACAATCTATCTTGCGCGGTCGTGCTCAAACGGCGTTCTGCTCAGACCAGCGGACATCCGCGGAAATACCCCATCCATTTTATACAGACAGAAAAAAGTAGACTTGCAACATGGCCGAAATACCGCTCTTTCCTTTACCCCTGGTGCTGTTTCCCGGCGGGCGCTTACCGTTGCAAATTATTGAAACCCGTTACCTGGATATGCTCACCGCCTGCATGCGCAGCAACTCTGGTTTTGGCGTCGTGATGATCAGAGAGGGACAGCCGATGCTCAATCATCGTGATGAACAATTGCCTACTATTGCGTTTACAGGGACTCTCGCAACCCTTGTGGATTTTGATCAAGGTAAGACCGGCACGCTCGACATCCTGATTGAGGGTACCCGTAAGTTTGTCATCCGCGACCAGTATGAGCAGACAGATCGATTGATGATGGCGCAAATAGAATATCTGCCCACCGAGGCGTTAGCCGTTGTGCCCGAAGATAAGCAACATCTCGTCAGCTTATTACAGACACTGCTGGAGCATGAGGCTGTGCAGAGCTTGAATCTGGTCATCGACTTCTTGGACGCGACGGATGTCGGCGGTCGTTTGACGGAGCTACTGCCGTTACCGAACCTGTTTAAGCAGCGCATGCTGGAGATGAAGAATCCGCTCGCGCGCTTGGCTGATCTGGAGACCTTGATTATTCGAATGCAGGACTCGCAGAGCTAGAGAGCTTCTGAGCCCCGCTGCCGCGTAACGTAATCGATGCCCTCGCGCCAGCCACGCCGGGTGAGTGGATTACTGGTGGCATAAGAAGCGTATGGCAGCTCGACAAACCGATAGGGTAACTCATGGTCGCGGCCCACCGGGATGCCGATACGCGGGCATTGAATATAAGACAGCGGACCTGGTGCGGCGGCTTCCAAGCGAAACTCGTCACGTTTTAGGTAGCGCTGATTCCAGTCCGGCACCTTGAGATCTAGGGATTTACACAGCAAAGTCTGACCGTTGCATAGTCTTGCCGGTGGCCGTGGGCCCTGACTGCCCGGATTCAATTGCTGCATGATGGCAAGGTTGGTGGCAGGCGATAGTGTGTCCGCATGGGGGAAGCCTGACTTGATCAGGACGCCATCGCCGTGGCCCGCGGCGGAAAAATTCAGGGAGTCAGCACCTCGGGCATAGTACATATAGATGGTGCCGGGTGGCATAAACATGGCCCGGCGCTTTTCGGTGTAGCCCAGCGATGAATGACTGCCGCGTTCGTGGCGGTAGTAAGCTTCCGTCTCGATGATGCGTGCCGCAAGCCAGACTGGGCCATGGCTGGTCTGCACGCGGCGGCGCAAAACGGCCCCCAGCAGCGCTACTGCCAAACACTCAGCAGTTTGATCGAAGAATTGACGGTTCACGATTGGCATGATTCTGGGTTAGGGAGACCTACCTCAATCAGTTACAATAACAGGGTTATTCGCGGCGAAAGGACCGCGGTTATTTAGCGCTATTAAACAACAGATACGCGATCTCGGACAGTCTGCTCGCGGCGCGACAGGACTCAGGCGGAATTGACGATAGGTAATATTGATCCAGTGATAGTCGGGTACGCCTGTAAGCGAATTCTGAGAGCGGGAGGCAGAGATTAACATGGGGCTCGCGATATTCGGTGGCACCTTCGATCCGGTGCATTTTGGCCACTTACGCTCGGCGGTAGAAGTGCGACAAGCCTTGGGTGTCGAGCAGGTCAAATTGATCCCCGTTGGCATCCCGGCCCACCGGGAGTCCCCGGGCAGTCAGCCTGAACAACGGCTTGAGATGTTGCGGCTGGGTATTGCGGGGTTAGATTATCTGCAGGTCGATAGCCGGGAGATCGCTCGCGGCGGCACCTCCTATATGATGGACACCTTAGAATCCATCCGCGAAGAGGTTGGCGCTGACCTGTCGTTGTCGCTGGTCATGGGCGCGGATGCATTTGGACTCATACACCAATGGTATCGGTGGCAGGAACTTGTCGATGTGGCCCATCTCGTGGTGTTGCGCCGGCCTTATACGGAGCTCACGCTGAACCCTCGGGTGCGAGCGTGGGTGAATGAACGACAAGCTAGTGCCGATCAGCTGCTGACGCAGCCGGCCGGTCTGATCTGTCATTTACAGCTCACTCAGTTAGATATATCCGCCACGCAGATCCGACAATTGGTCAAGGCGGGACAACCTATAGAATACCTGCTGCCGGCAGGTGTTATTGATTATATTCGCCAGCAGGCGTTATACGCGGAAACTACTTAAAATGCAGGCACAGAGCAGGAGCAAGACACAATCCATGCAAGCAAAAGACAAGGTTGATTTGAAAGCCGCTACCATCGCGGCTCTGGAAGACTTGAAAGGTCTTGAGGTCACGGTGATTGATGTCACCAAGCAGACCGACGTGACAGACTACATGATCGTCGCCACGGGCACGTCGAGTCGGCATGTCAAGTCGCTCGCGAACAACGTTATCGAGGAAATGCTCAAGCTGGGAGTCAAACCCCATGGTGTTGAGGGTTTGGCAGAAGGTGAGTGGGTGTTGGTAGACTTTGTGGATGTGGTGGTACATGTGATGCTCTCCCAGACTCGTAAATTTTATGAAATTGAACGACTCTGGAGCATGAGTGCCGAGAGCCGTGAGGCTCGAAACCAGGAAGAGTGAGGTCTCAGGTCTGTGTTGATTGAGTTGCTAGCGGCGGGTACCCGACCGCCGGACTGGACAAAAACCGGTTATCTCGAGTACCAGAAGCGCCTGCCACGAGATTGGCAGCTGCAACTGCGTGAGATTCCGGTCGCCCACCGGGGTAAGAATGAGTCGGTGGTCAAATTAAAGAACGAAGAAGGTAAACGCATGCTCGCCTTGCTGAAGCCAGAGGCCCATGTTATCGCCCTGGATAGCCGCGGTGACGGTTGGAGTACTCAGGATCTGGCAAGCAACATTCAGAAATGGACGAGCCGCACCAGTCACTTACAGTTGATCGTGGGCGGACCTGATGGCTTGAGCGATGCGTGTTTGGCGCGAGCAGATGATTGCTGGTCGCTGTCGAAGCTGACATTTCCGCACTTTTTAGTCAGAGTTCTACTGGCCGAGCAACTTTATCGGGCTTGGGCTGTCATTAATAATCATCCTTACCACAAGTAGCTGGACGCGGCATGGCTGAACCACTAGCGCTAAAAGATCATTCGAGGGAGAGCCAGATCTTCTCTGATCGGATCGTCGTGGGATGCGTCTTGTTGGCCCTTTTGACGCTCATTCTGATAGCCCGTATGTTTTATCTGCAGATTATCCAGCACGATGTCTACACAACCCTGTCGGATCGCAATCGTATTCAGCTGCAACCCGTCGCGCCTATTCGCGGTTTGATCTATGACCGACACGGTGAGCTGATCGCCGACAATGTACCTTCCTATAGTCTGACAATTACGAAGGAGCGAGTTGTAGATCTTGAGGAAACCCTAGCGGCACTCGCTACCATCGTCGACGTGAGTGCGGACGACATTAAAGCGTTTCGCCGCCGATTGGCAAGACGCCAGCGGCCGTTTGAGCCAGTGCCTCTGTTGTTTCGCCTCACGCCAGAAGAGATCGCCAAAATCAGCGTTGATCGCCATGCGATACCCGGTGTCGATGTCGAGGCCCGCTTGGTCAGGCACTATCCCTTAAGTGCGTTGATGGCCCATGCTGTTGGTTCCGTTCGTAGAATCAATGAAAATGATTTGCAGAACATCGATGTCAGGGCTTACTCAGGGACTAACCATCTGGGTAAAGTTGGCGTGGAGCGATTCTATGAGGATCAGTTGCTCGGCAAAGTGGGGAACCAGCAGGTAGAAATCAACGCACGGGGTCGTATCATGAATGTCATTGATGCCACCCCGTCGGTGCCCGGCGCTGATTTGATACTGCATGTGGATGCGGGTTTACAGCGCGTAGCGAGCGCTGCGCTGGGTGCTCAGCGCGGTGCGATAGTCGCCATTGAACCCAGTACCGGAGGCATCTTGGCGCTGGTGAGCAACCCCTCTTATGATCCTAATTTATTCGTTGCTGGTATTGATCATGCAAGCTATGCGGCTTTGCGTGATTCCATTGATGTGCCTTTGTTCAATCGGGCCATCCAGGGCCAATACGAGCCAGGTTCGACCATTAAACCGTTTATTGGCTTAGCAGGGCTAGTGACCGGCGTTATCACGCCAGACTATGTTATCGATGACCCTGGCGCTTACCAGTTGCCCAACAATTCTCGTTTGTACCGTGATTGGAACTGGAAAATAGATGGCCGTGGCGGCCATGGTCTTGTGAATCTGCAGAAGGCAATCTATCGGTCTTGCAATGTATTTTTCTATCAACTGGCCGTGAAGCTCGGGATTGATCGCGTCTACGACCATCTCAGCCCGTTTGGCTTCGGAATAAATACCGCCGTGGATTTGCCGGAAGCGCGTAGCGGTTTGCTACCCTCCAGGGAATGGAAAAAGCGAGCTCGGGGTGAGGTCTGGTTCCCCGGCGACACCGTCAACATTGGTATTGGCCAGGGTGATATTCTAGTGACGCCACTGCAGTTGGCGACGGCGGTGGCCATTCTAGCCAATCGAGGCAAGGTGGTCTCGCCGCGGATGCTCAAATCCAGCAGTCAGCTGATGCCAGATTCCAAGGAACAGCTATTGCCTGATATCGATCAGATAGCCGCAGCCTATTGGGATCTGATCATTGAGTCCATGAGAATGGTTGTGCACCGCGGCGACCAGGAGTGGGGTGAAAACGGTACTGCATGGGCTTACATAGGGCGAGATATTTCCTATCAAATGGCCGGCAAATCGGGAACGGCACAAATTGTTGAAATCGCTCAGGGTGAACTTTATGACGCGGATGAGTTAGAAGAGCGGCAACGGAAAAATGCCTGGTTCGTTGCTTTCGCACCACTTGAGAAGCCAACCATTGCGCTTGCTGTGATGGTTGAAAATGGCGGCGGTGGTAGTGAGTTCGCGGCACCAATAGCACGCAAAGTACTTGACTACTATTTACGCGACTATGAGTCTGCATCTGAGCTCGAGACGCGCGCCGAATTAGTATCGAAATCCGTGCAGCAGCCGAGCTTGAGGTAATGAGTCAATGAGTAATGATTTTGTTCGCCGATTGCCGGGAGGCAGTTTCTCTCAATCTCGTTATAGTTGGTTGAGTCGCAAGTTTCATATTGATGTCATCATCCTCGCATTATTGGTGACGATCTGCAGCTATGGTTTGGTGGTGCTGTATTCAGCCGTAGGTCGTGAGAGTGGGCCGATCGTCTCGCAATTATTTAAACTGGGGGTCGCCTCGTTAGTCATGATAACGATGGCGCAAATTCCACCAGTGTTCTACTTGCGAGCTGCTCCCTGGTTATATTTGCTCGGTATCGCGTTGCTGATCATGGTCTTATTCTTCGGCTATGAGGTAAACGGTTCGGCGCGCTGGTTGCGTATTCCAGGGGTCATCAATTTCCAACCCTCTGAAATCATGAAGCTCGTTGTGCCGATGATTCTTGCCTGGTATTTTCACGAACGACACATGCCGCCAAAAGCCAAACACCTGTTCTGGGCGGCGATAATGATCGCGCTGCCTGTGGTGTTGATAGGCGTGCAGCCAGACCTAGGTACAGGTCTGCTTATCTGCGCGGCGGGATTGCTCGTCATATTGCTCGCAGGTGTGCCCTGGCGCTATGTTTTCAGTGTGATGGCATTGGCTGTGATGGCGGCGCCCGCGCTCTGGTTTGTGATGCGAGATTATCAGCGGCAACGGGTCTTGATGTTGTTTAACCCGGAGAGTGATCCCTTGGGCTCGGGCTGGAACATCATCCAATCGAAGACTGCAATCGGTTCCGGTGGATTGTTCGGCAAGGGGCTGTTTCAAGGGACCCAGTCCCACCTGGATTTTCTGCCTGAGAGTCAGACAGATTTCATCATTGCGGTGCTGGCTGAAGAGTTAGGTCTTATAGGCGTTCTTGCCCTGCTGGCGTTATATATTTTGCTCGCCGCCCGTGGCGTGGTGATGGCGGTTGAGGCTCAAGACACGTTTGGGCGATTACTTTCCGGTAGCATCGTCTTCACGTTTTTTGTCTATGTGTTCGTTAATATAGGCATGGTGAGCGGTATTTTGCCAGTTGTTGGTGTGCCATTGCCGCTGGTGAGCTATGGCGGTACGTCGATTCTGACGCTATTTGCCGGTTTTGGTATCTTGATGTCTATCCATTCGCATCGTCGAATTACCCTATGAGTCCAGATAGACAATCGCGTTGCTGAAGTGATGATTTATCGAGCGAGCAAGAATACAACTGATCATGAATATAACTGACTATGTAGATAACGGAGGATCATGAAATCAAGTTTCATTAAAACTCAATCACTGAGGTTGGCTAGGGTCATCAAATACATCAGTGTGTTTTTGCTGGCGAGCCTGATGTCAGTTGGAGCCACGCAGGCGGAGTACCTTGAACGTGTCGAAGTGCAGGCCTTCGTGCAGGATTTGGTGGCAACGGAAGGCTTTAGTGCGGCGGAACTCGCGCCGATCATCGCTGCTGCAAGTTACAAACAAACCATCATCGACGCCATTTCTCGGCCCGCCGAAAAAGTACTGACCTGGAAAGAGTATCAAGATATCTTCTTGACAGCGCGTCGCGTCAAGGAAGGTCGGGAATTCATGGTTCAGCAAGGTCAAGCGCTAGCCCGTGCGCAGCAACAGTATGGTGTGCCACCAGAAGTTATCGCTGCGATTATCGGTGTTGAGACCATGTACGGCTCGAACAAGGGCAGCTATCGGGTGCTTGATGCGCTGGCGACGCTGGCATTTGATTATCCGCCACGGAGCAAATTTTTCCTTTCTGAGTTGAAGCATTTTTTACTTCTGGCTCGAGAAGAGCAGCTCGACCCGTTGCTGCCGCTGGGGTCTTATGCTGGGGCAATGGGCTATGGCCAATTTATATCCAGTAGCTATCGGCACTATGCGGTTGATTTTGATGCTGACGGCAAACGGGATATTTGGGATAACCCAGTGGATGCTGTCGGCAGTGTGGCGAATTACCTGGCAATGCATGGTTGGCAAGCTGGCGAGTTGGTCACCGTTCGCGGCGCTATCACGGATAATGCGAAGTCCTCCGCCCCATCCAGTCTAGCGGATGTGTATAATGTGGACTTGAAGCCGACCATGAGTTTATTGGCGCTAGGCAAGCTGGGCTTGTCACTTTCTGGCGCATCAAGTGATCTGAATACTATGGTTTCGCCGATGCAGCTCAATGGCAAACACGGCGCGGAAGTTTGGCTGGGCTTTCAAAATTTCTACGTCATTACGCGTTATAATCACAGTAAGCTGTACGCTATGGCGGTATTTCAGTTAAGCGAGCAGCTGAAAGCACAGGATTTGGCGAGCGGGTCAACTCGTTAGAATAATTAATGGATATCAGTGGTTGCTCATGATGGCTTCAGCTAAATCAATCTTGACTGCGATACTTATCGCGGCGCTTCTGTCGGGTTGTGTGGTGCCAGTCGTAGCGCCGCGTCCTCAGGCGCCGCTGCCTGATTTAGGGTCCGGGCCATTAACGAGTCATACTCGTGGCAATAGAAGCCCTTATGTGGTTTTTGACAAGACCTATACCGTCATGCCCAGCAGTTTGGGCTATGTGGAAATCGGTATTGCCTCCTGGTACGGTAAAAAATTTCATGGTCGTCTGACGTCTAATGGCGAAGTTTATGACATGTATCAGGTGACAGCCGCACATAAGGCCTTGCCGCTGCCGAGTATCGTCAGGGTTACCAATCTCGATAATGGTCGCAAGGTCATCGTCAGGGTCAATGATCGAGGGCCCTTCCATTCAGACCGAGTCATTGATTTGTCCTATGCAACTGCACTGCAGCTAGGTTTTGCCGAGCAAGGGACAGCCCCTGTTGTGGTCGAAGCAATAGATGCCGAAAATTATCCCGATCAGGCGGTGCTAACGGAGCATCACGAATCGTTTTACTTGCAGGTGGGTGCTTTCTCTAAAATCACAGGTGCAGAACAACTTTTGGCGACGATCAATGATCTCATGGTCCTAAATGGCTTTACGGTTGACGCACGAATATTGCAAAGTGAGATTGCTGAGACAGTTTTGCACAAAGTTTGGCTCGGTCCTATTGGCACAACAGTGAGCCGAGACGAGATCGCACAGTTAGTTCAGGATCAAAAATTAGGGACGCCGATTCAGGTCAAAGTGGAATAGTTTAAACGCCGTAATTTAATATCAGATAGTTAAATAGGAAATTCATGATTCAGAAATATTTAATGTTCGTTGGGTTGTCGCTCATCTCGAGCCTGTTAGTCGCGAGCCCCCAGATCATTCCTGCTCCACCACAATTGGCAGCTTCTGGCTATCTGTTGATGGACGCTGATAGTGGTGAGGTTCTGGTTGAGTTCAATAGCCAGCAGCGCTTACCCCCCGCAAGCCTAACGAAGATCATGACCAGTTATATCGTCGCCCAGGTACTCGACCAGGGGACTCTGGCGGAAGACGAAGAGGTTGACGTCAGTGTTAAAGCCTGGCGTATGGAAGGTTCGCGAATGTTCATCCGGGAAGGCACGAAGGTCAAGGCGGGCGACTTGATGAGCGGTGTCATTATTCAGTCTGGTAACGATGCAAGTGTGGCGCTGGCAGAGCATATTGCCGGCAGCGAAGATGCATTTGCGGCCATTATGAATCAGCAAGCCAAACTTCTAGGTATGGTGGATACACACTTTGTTAATGCCACCGGTCTGCCCGATGAGGAGCACTATACGACGGCATCTGATTTGGCGCGTCTGACGGTCGCGCTAATCAAAGATCATCCGAAACATTATGGCTTATATTCCGAAAAATATTTCAGCTATAACGACATTCGTCAGCCAAATCGAAACTTGTTGTTGTGGCGAGATAAGTCTGTTGACGGTGTAAAGACAGGGCATACTGAGGCGGCGGGGTATTGTTTGGTGGCGTCTGCTGTGCGCGACGGCATGCGCCTGGTTTCTGTCGTTATGGGTGCTCAGTCAGAGGAAGCGAGAGCTGTAGAGAGTCAAAAACTCCTGACCTATGGGTTTCGATACTACGAAACACTGCATCTTTACGCCGCTCGTGAGTCGTTGAATGAGGTACGTGTCTGGGGTGGAGAGAAATCCAATATTCACATGGGTCTGGCAAACAAGGTTTCTATAACAATACCGCGGGGTACGAAAGACCGCTTGACGGCGAGCATGGATATAGATCGGGTCATGCAAGCGCCGATTATCGAAGATCAAACACTGGGGCAGCTCACGGTCAGCCTTGATGGGGCCACGGTCTATGAGGCGCCTCTGGTGGCATTGTCAAAGATTGACGAAGCAGGTTTTTTCCGGCGCCTATGGGACACTTTGGCATTGTTACTGCTGCAGTTGTTCAGCGGTGACCCGTTGAAACTGGTCTAGTCAGGCATGCTATCATCGGCCGGAAAATTGATGCGGATAACGCTATGAACGAAGAATCTACGTCTGCACCTGTGATCGAATTTCCCTGCAGCTATCCGATCAAGGTTGTCGCCAATAGCCACCCAGAGCTGGTTGCGCGGGTCGTGACGATCCTGCAGGGCTATGACGCCACCGTGTCATCGGACAAGGTCAAAGAGCGCCCGAGTCGCAAGGGAAACTATACGGCAGTTACGGTGCAATTTATTGCCACCGGTGAGCCGCAGCTAAAAGCGATGTTCGCGGAACTCAAAACCCATAGTTGGGTTCATATGGTGCTCTAGCCGATGACCATCCTCAATATTCGCCATGGCCTCGCTGTGGGGTTGCAGGATTACGCGACGACTTGGCAAGCCATGCGTGATTTCACTGATACCCGAGATACGGAAACCGCCGATGAGCTTTGGTGGCTGGTGCACTCGCCCGTGTTGACGCTCGGCCAGGCTGGCAAGCCAGAACATATCCTCGGGGCCGGTGATATCCCGGTTGTCAAAACTGACCGGGGTGGTCAAGTCACCTATCATGGCCCGGGTCAGCTGGTTGGCTATCTTTTATTTGACCTGCGACGCATGGGCTTTGGTGTGCGAGATCTGGTCTCGGCGATTGAGAGCGCAATTATTGACCTGTTGTCAGACTATTCTGTCGCGGCTGTTGCGCGCCGTGATGCGCCGGGGGTTTATGTAGATGGGCGTAAGGTTGCGGCGCTCGGATTGCGGATTCGCAAGGGCTGCAGTTACCACGGTTTGAGTTTGAATGTGGATATGGACCTGACGCCGTTTGAGCGCATTAACCCGTGTGGTTATCCAGGTCTGGAGGTGTGTCGCACACAGGACCTGGGCATCGAGGCGGATATAGGCACACTGGCAAACCAACTCACATCACACTTGATAGCGCGATTCGGGTATGATTCAAGTTGCACGACAGGCATGGTCCAACCAAGCCACAAAGCAGTACAAACCCTTTTGACGTAGAGATCACCGTGGCCAGAGACGAACGCAATACATTGATAGAAGGTGAGAAACTGCGAGGCGCCGACAAGGTCCGACGAATCCCGGTCAAGGTGATCCCGACAGAAACATTCCTGCGTAAACCGGATTGGATTCGCGTGCGAATTCGCTCGAGTCACGAGGTGAACCGGATCAAGGGAATTCTCCGGAGCCGTAAGCTGGCGTCGGTCTGCGAGGAGGCCTCCTGCCCGAATCTATCGGAATGTTTTTCTCATGGCACGGCGACGTTTATGATTATGGGTGAAATCTGTACCCGTCGTTGTCCTTTCTGCGATGTGGCGCACGGTAAACCCAATATATTGGATGTGGATGAACCTCGACAGCTGGCCGAAGCCGTCATGGAATTGCAGCTCAAATATGTGGTGGTCACGTCGGTAGATCGTGATGATTTGAAGGACAGTGGGGCTGGCCATTTTGTTGACTGTATCCGCGAGATTCGCCAGCAATCGCCAGCGACGCGCATTGAAGTGTTGGTGCCGGACTTTCGTGGCCGAATGGCAATAGCGCTCGAAAAACTCGGTGTCGAGCCGCCTGATGTGTTCAATCATAATCTTGAAACAGTGCCGCGCTTATATAAAAAAGCTCGCCCTGGCGCTGATTACGCCTGGTCATTGAAACTGCTGCAACAATTCAAGGCGATTCAACCTCAAGTACCTACCAAGTCAGGATTGATGCTGGGTCTGGGTGAAACCCTCGAAGAAGTGCAGGAAGTCATGGCTGACTTACGCCGTCACGACGTGAATATGCTCACCCTTGGGCAGTATTTGCAGCCCAGTCGCGATCATCTGGCGGTTGAGCGCTATGTGCACCCGGATGAATTTGCTGAATTGGCTGAAATTGGCCAAAAGATGGGCTTCAGCCATGTCGCCAGCGGCCCGCTGGTGCGCTCATCGTACCATGCTGACCTGCAGGCCAAAGGCGAGTTTCAAAGCTGAGGCAGGGCGCAGTTACACCCTCGAAGAATCAGCCCCTGCCGCAGGTAGGGCAATCGGGGTTTTTTTGCAGACGCAGTTTGCGCCATTCCATTTGCTTGGCATCGAATACCAGTAGAGAGCCAGCGAGCGTCGTGCCAAATCCGGCCAGTAACTTCATGGCTTCCAAAGCCTGGATGGTCCCGATGATACCCACCACCGGCGCTGCAACACCGTTCTCCGCGCAGCTCGGCGCATCATTACTGCTCACTTGATACAAACATCGATAGCAGGCTGACTCGGGTCGGGTCGGGTCATAGACCATGACCTGTCCCTGCAATTGCACCGCCGCGCCAGAGACCAGCGGTGTGCGGGTCGCCACGCAGGTGTCGTTGATGACGAAGCGAGTAGCGAAATTGTCGGTGGCGTCGACGACCAGGTCGACCTGAGCAAGCCATGTTTGCAGTGTTTGCGCGTCGAGGCGCTGGCTGATTTTGGTGACTTTAATGGCAGGATTCAGGGCTAAGATGCTGACCTCGGCTGAATCGACTTTGAGTTGGCCAAGGCGCTCAGTGGTGTGTGCGATCTGGCGTTGTAGATTACTCAGTTCCACATAATCGTCGTCCGCGATGATCAGATGGCCAACACCTGCCGCTGCCAGATATAAAGCCACGGGGCTCCCGAGGCCACCCATACCAATGATCAAGACGGTGCTCTCTAAAAGCTTTTCCTGACCGCTGATATCGATCTCGGGCAGCATCAGCTGGCGGTTGTAACGAAGCAAGTCGGTATCATTCATGCCGGCGTTTCCTCACGGGATTCGGTTCCTGGCCACATCGCCATGATGGCCCGAGGCTGGTGATTAAGGTCGTCAAATAGCTGGATATTGACAAATCCCCATGCCAGCAGTCGCCGCTCAAGATGCGTCTGCTGATCAAAGCCGTGCTCTAGCAGCAGGTGGCCGTTAGGCCGTAGACAGCGAGTGGCCTGCTGCATGATGGCATGCAGATCAGCATAGCCAGCATCATCAGCGACCAAAGCTTGGCGGGGTTCATACCGCAACTGTGTCAGGTGGGTATCCAGTGGTTCAATATAGGGCGGGTTAGCGACAATGACATCGAAGCTGGCGGAACGTATGGGGCCAAGCCAATCGGCCTGAATGAATGTTATGCCCGGCGGGTGCCAAGTTTTTGCATTGCCTTGCGCTACGGCCAGAGCCGCCGCGCTGCGATCTGCGCCATAGACGGTCCAGTTTGGTCGTTCACGCTGAATGGCGATAGCGATGGCGCCGGTACCAGTACCGAGATCGAGTAGTCGTATGGCGGGATCCTTCGGCAAGGACAGCAACAGCTCAACCAGTAGTTCGGTTTCTGGTCTGGGAATCAAGGTCGCCGAATTGACAACCAGATCCATGTCCCAAAAGCCCTGAGTGCCGAGCAGGTAGGCTATAGGTTCGCCCTGTAAACGTCGGTGTAGCAGTGCTTCGAAGGCGTTTGCTTGGTTCTCAGTTAAGGTCTCCAAGGTGTGTGTTATCAGCCAGGCGTGACCTTGCTCAACCACTCGTCCCAGCAACAGTTGGCAGTCCAATTGGGGACTGTCGCTAGCCTGAGACAGGACCGAGCCCCGTTGTAATGCTTGGCCAACCGTCAAAGGCGTCGCGCTGTTAGTCATCGGTATCTGAGCTCAAGGCACTCAGCAAGTCGGCTTGATACTCTTGTACCAATTGGTCGAGGATCGGTGACAAATCGCCTGCCATGGTTTGTGCCAAACGATGTAACGTCAGGTTGATGCGATGATCCGTGACGCGACTATCGGGAAAGTTATAGGTCCGAATTTTTTCTGACCGATCGCCGCTGCCCACTAGGTTGCGGCGGGTAGCGGCCTGCGCATCGTCTTGCGCCTGTTGGGCTTGGGTCATGATCTTGGCTTGTAACAGGCTCATGGCGCGCGCCTTGTTTTTGTGTTGCGAGCGTTCGTCCTGACACTCGACGACAATCCCGGTGGGGATGTGGGTCAACCGCACCGCTGAATCCGTCTTGTTAATATGCTGACCGCCGGCTCCGGATGCGCGGTAGGTATCGACCCGCAAGTCACTCTTGGAAATTTCAATTTCATCCAGTGCCTCGACCTCCGGCATCACCGCAACCGTGCAAGCCGAGGTATGGATTCGGCCCTGCGATTCTGTCTGAGGCACGCGTTGCACTCGATGGGTGCCAGACTCAAATTTGAGCAGACCATAGACATTTTTGCCCTCGATTCGGCTGATGATTTCTTTATAGCCACCGTGATCGCCACTGCGTTCGTTGAGAATCTCGAGTTTCCAATTTTGGTTCTCGGCGAACCGTTGGTACATGCGCAGCAGATCACCGGCGAATATCGCAGCTTCATCACCACCGGTACCGGCGCGGATCTCTAAAAAGATATTATGCGAATCATTCGGGTCTTGCGGCAGTAGCAGTCGCTGCAGTTCCGAGTCGAGGGTCGTGATATCTGCCTCGAGCTTCTGTAACTCGTCGTCTGCCATCGCACGTATTTCAGGATCGCTGTCGCTGGCCATCAGTCGCGCCTCTGCCAGCTCGGCATCAGTTTGTTCGTAACGGCGATAACAAAGCACGACAGGCTCAATTTCCGCATATTCTTTCGAATAGCCTCTGTACAAATTCTGGTCGGCAATGGTCTCGCTGTCGCTGAGTAGCGCCGCTAGGTCATCATAGCGTTCGAGCAGCTGGTCGAGTTTAACTTTGAGTGATGCTTTCATGGTTTAGGTGTCCAGGCTCTGATCGTCGTCGCCAAGTTGAAACAAGTCTTCAACGGCCGTGAGCATATCTTCCCGCCCCTCGGCACTCGCCTGTTTGAGTTGAATGCTAGGTGTATGAATGATTTTGTTGGTCAGCTGATTCGCGAGGCTGGTCAATACGTCAGCGGGCGCATCGCCCTTGTTGAGGCGCTGCAATGCCTTGCTTAATTCGACGGACTTGATGTTTTCATGCCGTTGACGAAAGCGTTTGAGCATATCGACGGCTTGGCGTGATTTGTGCTGGTGCTGAAAATCTTTGACCGCTTGTTCAATAATGGCCTCGGCTTCAAGTGCCGCTTCCTGACGACTGCTCAGATTCGCAGAAATAATTTTCTGCAAGTCGTCGACACTGTACAAATAGATATCGCTGAGTTCGTCGACTTCTGGTTCGATATCCCGAGGAACAGCCAGATCTACCATGAAGATGGGTTTATGGCGACGGGATTTCAGCGCGTTCTCAACCGTGGATTTCACCAGCACCGGGGTTTCACTGGCCGTTGCGGAAATCACAATATCCGCGTGAGCCAACTGCGCAGGAATGTCGGTCAAGTCGGTGGCGGTGGCTGATAGCTCCGTTGCTAATTGTTGAGCATTGGGCAGTGTTCGGTTGGCGATGACGAGTTTTTTGACGCCGGCATTTTTCAGATGCCTGGCCACCAAACCAATGGTTTCGCCAGCCCCGATCAGCAAGGCGTTACAGTCGGCAATGTCAGCGAACAGCTGTGCGGCCAAGACCACCGAAGTGGATGCAACAGAGGTCGGGTTTTGGCCGATAGCCGTGGTTGATCGAATATGCTTGGCTACATGGTAGGTGTTCTGGCATAACCGGTTGAGTTCAGCGCCCATGACCTGATGGTCCTGTGCATGATTGAAACAGTCTTTCATTTGCCCCAAAATCTGTGGTTCACCCAAAATCATAGAGTCAAGGCCGGCGGCGACTCGCATGATATGTTTGATCGAGCTGTGCCCCCAATAGGTGTAAATACTGTCCTTCAACATTTCAGCTGGCAGTTGGTGGTAGTCAGCAAGCCAATGGATGATGGTCTCAGGCGCGTTGTAGGCGTGAACGGCATAAATTTCAGTGCGATTACAGGTCGACAAGATGGCAAGCTCCTGCAATCCGGCACGGGCTTTCAGCGCGGTCAGGGCATGTGCCAGTTGGCTCGAGGTGAATGCAATCTTCTCGCGCAGGGCGATCGGCGCGGTGTGATGATTGATTCCGACAATCAATAAATCCATGGGTGTTTAGCCAGTGTCCTGTCATCTTGGCGTGGTCAAGGTCGTTGAAGCACCGCTGCCCGCCAGTTGCGCGCGGATCCGGTATTCCGGGAAAAGAAAAATGAACCCCGACACGCTGTTTACGTACTAATTAATCTGTCAAAGTGTCTAACAATTGCTTCGGTCGTCAATGCATCACACCGACAATGCAAAGCCTAGGTGATGCTGAATGACCTATTGTACGTTGGTTACGGTATTGAATATAGGCATTGTCGCGATGTCGACCAGTCAATTGTGCTGCTGCCGTAGGCTGTCGTACCCATGTAGAGCCATAATTATTGGATAAAACTATTGTGAATAGCTTCTTACAGGCCTCCAAACTACCGTCGCTCAGATTGTTGATGGTGTTCTTGACGGCGCTACTGGCCGGCTGTGTGAGCTCGCCGCGGGAGGCGAGTGAGGTACAGGGTACGGAATCCGTGCCCCCGGCACTGAGTCTTAGCAAACCAGCTGTCGAGCAAGCGCCGCTAGAGTATCCGGTGGCCGCCTTTCCTCAGGACTCGCTGTATCAGTTGCTGGTCGCGGAAGTGGCGGGGTATCGCGGTGATTTCGCCACAGCGATGGAAAAGTATCTGGAGATGGCGGTTGAAACTCGTGATCCGGGTGTCGCAAGCCGCGCCACCCGTCTGGCGGTCTACCTCCAAGACGACGCTGCGGCGCTGGCTGCTGCCCGAATTTGGGTTGAGGTTGAGCCCGACAGTCTGGATGCGCAGCGCCAAGCGGCCAGCCAGCTCATCCGGGTTGGTGATCTGGAGCAGGCCATTGTGCACATGGCGGCGATTCGTGCCCTTGGCGGGGTCGCGAATTTTGATGTTTTTGCTTATCACTCTGCCGAGCTAGACCAGTCAGCGCGAGATGGACTGCTCGCTGCCGTCGATCGGATGCTACAGGACTATCCTGCCGACTCGCAGTTACTGTTTTCCCAAGCGGTTTTGCTGGAGCAGAACGGTCGCTTTGCTGAGGCCCTAGAGATTACCGACCGACTGCTGCTCAGTGAGTCCAACGTCAACATTGTGATTCTCAAGGTCAATATCCTCAAGAACAGCGATCGGGTGCCCCAAGCCTTGCGTTTTTTGGCGGCTCGGCTGGACTCTCAGGAAGACAATCGGCGCACGCGCCTGATATACGCCCGCTTGTTGTTCGAATCAGATCGCCTGGAGGACGCGCGGCAACAATATGAATTGGTTCTGAAACAGACGCCAAAAGACGGAGACATCTTGCTTGCGCTGGCTTTGATAGCCCTTGAGCAGGACCATTTCCGTGTTGCGCAAGAATACCTGATGCAAATGTTGCGCTGGGATCAGCGCGTCGGTGAGGCGCATTTTTACCTTGGCAATGTTGCCGAGCAAGAAAATGACTGGGTGACTGCCTTGCGTGAATACAAGCTGGCAGGTGGAGGGTATGAATACCTGCCGGCCCAGGCGCGAATAGCGAGCATTTTGATTGATCAGCAACGAACTTCAGAGGCATTGAAGCACCTGGCTAAGCAGAGGCGTGATCACCCCGAGCATTTTCAGCCACTGATTATGATCGAGGTCCAATTGCTGGGCGAGTATGGATTGGGCGATGAGCTGTTTGCTCTGTTGGATCATATTATTGCGCAAGACCCTGACAACATTGAGCTGTTGTACTATCGGGCCATGGCCGGTGAGCGTTTCGACCGGCTGGATATTCTGGAGCGTGACCTGCTGCGGGTGCTGGTCTTGGACCCGGAAAATGCCGATGCGATGAACGCGCTGGGTTATAGTCTGGCAGATCAAACCGACCGTTATGCTGAGGCGTTGGCACTGATTCAGCGCGCATTGCAGATTAAACCGCAGGAGGCTGCCTTTATCGACAGCCTGGGATGGGTGCAGTACCGTTTGCAGAATTATGAAGAGGCGGTGATCCTGTTACGCCGAGCCTTAGCGTTATTTGAAAATGACGAGGTGGCGGCGCATTTAGGTGAAGTGTTATGGATGCTGGGAGAGCAGGCTGAGGCGCTGGAGATATGGAATAAGGCCCTTGAACTGGTGCCTGACAGTGGACCCTTGAATCAGGTGATAGAGCGATTTACCCAACCGTGAAATTGATGCCCCGCCATTGGTCTGTTATCTGCTGCTTGGCTCTGGGTCTACTGCTGCTCAGCGGCTGTGCAACTCGCGCCGTACCCCTAGGCTCGTTGGCGGCAGCCTCGAACTGGTCGCTCGATGGCAAGCTGGGCATCGCCTCTGCTGGCCATAGCGGCAATCTCAGTATTTTCTGGGTACAAGAGTCTGATCGATACACGATTAGCCTGTATGGCCCGCTGGGGATTACCGTGGGTCATATCTCAGGCTCGATGGAAGGCGCCACGCTGGATCTTGGAGATGGCAATTCCCAGCAGGCGAACAGCCCGGAAGCGCTGGCACTAGCTGCCCTCGGCTATGCTTTGCCGGTATCACCCATGCGCTATTGGGTGCGCGGTATCCCGGCCCCAGGACAGCGATTCAAGACCATTGATGATGGCTTTCAACAACTCGGCTGGGACGTGCTGATTCGTCGTCAGGGTGTGCTCGGTCCGCAAAAAATACAACTACAGCGTGCAGAAATGAAGCTGCTTCTGGTTGTCAAAGCGTGGCACTATTGAAATTTCAATTGCCAGCGCCCTGCAAGTTGAATTTGTGCCTGACTATCACTGGGCGGCGCGCAGATGGTTATCATGAGCTACAAACGGCGTTTCAGCTGCTCGATTATGCTGATCAGATCACGTTTGCGAGTGCTGATTCTTTGCAGGTGAGTGCCCTGAGTGGGGTTGCTGCAGAAGATAATCTTGTCTATCAAGCGGCTCAAAAACTGGCGGCGCTCACGGGCTGTGCGGCTGGTGCGAACATTCAGCTCTGCAAGCGGGTCCCCAGCGGCGCCGGACTCGGTGGGGGCAGTTCCGATGCGGCGACGACCCTGGTAGGTTTGAATTTGCTCTGGGGCACAGGTTTGTCGTTAACGGAACTCGCAACATTAGGCCTTGAATTGGGTGCCGACGTGCCCGTTTTTGTTCATGGACAGTCCGCTTGGGCAGAAGGCGTGGGCGAGCAGTTGGTGCCGCTTACGCTGCCGCAGCGGTGGTTTGTGGTGATCCAGCCGGATTGCCAGATCAGTACTCGAGAAATATTTTCACATCCGGATTTGACACGGAACTCAACTCCGATCACAATAGCGCGCTTTTTAGAGACAGGCTCATTAAACAACTGCGAAGCAATAGCGCGCATGCTATATCCGCAGGTTGATGAGGCACTGCAGTGGTTAAGCCGCTGGGGTCTTGCTAGAATGACCGGGACAGGGTCTTGCGTCTTCATTGACGTAGACACGCAAGCACAGGCTGAAACGATTCAGTCAGCTGTACCGGCGAAATGGACGAGTTTTAGCGCAGTAGGTGTCAATGACTCCAGTCTGCATCGAGCAATGGCTAGTTTAGGCCCGATGTGAAGTTGACCGAGTCAGGGTTGTTTTTGTAGAGAGTTAGTAGAAAGTTTGGAAAGAGAGTTCTAGAAGCAAGCGGTATAGTAGATTTAAACGTCTAACTGCTTGTCGTAGAAGCGCAGAGATTGGGGTGTCGCCAAGTTGGTAAGGCACAAGGTTTTGATCCTTGCATGCGCAGGTTCGAGTCCTGCCACCCCAGCCATTTTTAACCCGTTTGCTCATCATTGAGAGTGTGTCTTTCTCATCTCGGATCAATATCGTGGCTGAACTGAAGATTTTTACCGGTAATGCTCATCCAGAGTTAGCGCATCGGGTAGTGGACAGACTTCGAATGGAGTTGGGCCGAGCTGACGTTGGCCGATTCAGCGATGGTGAAGTGAGTGTCGAGATACACGAAAATGTGCGTGGCAAGGATGTCTTTATCCTGCAACCCACGTGTGCACCGACCAACGATAACCTGATGGAACTTATTGTCATGGCCGATTGTTTGCATCGCGCCTCGGCTCATCGCATCACGGCTGTGGTGCCGTATTTCGGGTATGCCAGACAAGATCGCCGTTCACGGTCCGCCAGAGTCCCGATCACCGCTAAAGTCGTCGCCGATATGCTCGGCATTGCCGGTATCGACCGCCTACTGACCATCGATCTGCATGCAGACCAGATTCAGGGTTTCTTTGCCATGCCGGTGGATAATATTTATGCCACTCCCGTATTGTTGAGCGATGTCGAGCGCCAGGGCTATGAAAATCTGGTGATTGTTTCCCCGGATGTCGGTGGTGTCGTTCGAGCGCGGGCCATGGCCAAGCAACTCGATGATGCGGATTTAGCGATTATTGACAAGCGTCGACCGCGAGCGAATGAGTCGGAAGTAATGCATATTATCGGTGACGTAAGTGGCCGCACCTGCTTGCTGGTTGATGACATGGTTGATACCGCCGGTACCTTATGTGCGGCGGCCAATGCGCTGAAGGCGAATGGCGCGATCAAGGTTGTGGCCTACTGTACGCACGCCGTGTTATCCGGTAATGCGATCAAGAACATCAGTGCATCGAGCATGGACGAGTTGATTGTGACGGACACTATCCCACTGAGCCCAGAGGGCCAAGCGTGCAAGAAAATCAGGCAACTCAGTATTGCCGATGAATTGGCAGAGTCGATCCGCCGAGTCAGTAACGAAGAGTCTGTGAGTGCGCTCTTCACCAAAAGAATTCAACCCGCGCTCTTCTAGATTCTAGCTGGATTGATTGAGAGTGTAGGATGTTTAATACCCAATAATGGGCAATAGGAAACGTCAGGTCTTACGGTCGCGGTAATATCTGGCGTGGATTTTAGGAGAACTAAAATGGCACAAGAATTTGAATTGAATGTTGAACCGCGAGCTGACTTGGGGAAAGGTGCGAGCCGCCGCCTGCGTCGCTTGAACGATCTGGTACCAGCTATCATTTATGGTGGTGGTGAAGAACCCGTTACAATCACATTGTCACATAAGGAGATTCACCGAGCCTGTGAAAATGAAGCGTTTTTTGCGCACATCATCAAGCTGAAGAGAACTGATGGTGGTTTGGATAACGCCATTATCAAGGCGCTACAACGTCATCCATCGAAGGACCGCATTATGCATGCGGATTTTCTTCGCGTGCAGATGGACCATGAAATCACTGTAGAAATTCCGTTCCACTTCCTGAACGAAGACACAGCTATCGGTGTCAAGCAGGATGGCGGTATGGTTTCTCATAACATGTCCTCCGTCACTATCACTTGTTTGCCTGCGGACCTGCCTGAATTCCTCGAAGTAGATGTGCAGAACTTGGGCCTTGGTGATTCGATCCATATGAATGAGATCGTTCTTCCTAAGGGTGTCACCATTCCTGAGCTTGCTTTGGGTGATGATCACAATCAGGTTGTTGTTTCTATCAACGCATCTCGTGCGACGATTGAAGCTGAAGCTCCTGCTGAAGAAAGTGATGACGGCGCTGCAAAAGACAGTACTGAAGACTAACGATCGAGCTACCGGGCTAATTCAATGAGCACACCACTTCGTCTCATTGTTGGGGTTGGCAATCCGGGAGAGCAGTACGCGCGAACCAGACACAATGCCGGTGTTTGGTTCGTTTCTCGATTTGCAGAGCAACAGGGCGCACAGTTCAAAAACGAGAAGAAATTTTTCGGCCACGTTGCGACCATCAATTATCAACAAAACGAACTTCGCCTGCTGATTCCTAAGACTTTTATGAATGAGAGTGGCAAAGCTGTGGGCGCGATTGCGAATTTTTATAAGATTAATCCACAGGATATTCTGGTAGCCCATGATGAATTGGATCTTCCGTCAGGAAGCATTCGCTTCAAGCAGGGCGGTGGGCTCGCGGGTCATAACGGTTTACGAGACATCACTCGAGCGCTGGGTGGCAGTCAGGATTTCAACCGGTTACGTATAGGTGTTGGCCATCCAGGGACTAAGACAGACGTCATTGGCCATGTGTTGAGTACCGTCAGTCCTACCGATGAAAAACTGATTCAGCGGTGTATTGACGAGGCCCTGGCGCTCATGCCCTTGGCGGCTCAAGGTGAATGGGAACAGGCCATGAATGCCTTGAATGGTTTTAACGCCAGCTAGGCGACCGCGTACCTGACAAGTTTGAAATAGCAGCTGGCGGGTTTCTGGCGCCAGCAAAGATTCGATTCACCTAAAGGAAATTATCCATGGGCTTTAATTGTGGCATCGTTGGCCTCCCCAATGTCGGTAAATCGACGCTTTTCAATGCTCTGACCAAGGCCAGTGTTGGTGCGGAAAATTTCCCGTTCTGTACCATTGAGCCGAACTCCGGGGTCGTTGCCATGCCTGATCCGCGGCTCAACAAGCTCGCCGAGATCGTCGATCCGCAACGGATCGTGCCTGCCAGCATGGAGTTTGTTGATATTGCCGGCCTGGTGGCAGGTGCCTCGAAAGGTGAAGGCCTGGGTAATAAGTTTCTGGCGAACATTCGCGAGACCGATGCTATCGCCCATGTCGTGCGCTGCTTCGAAGATGAGAACGTAACCCACGTTTCTGACAGCGTCGATCCGGCCCGTGACATTGAAGTGATCAACACGGAGTTGCAATTGGCTGACCTCGACTCGGTGGAAAAGGGTATTAATCGCTTCAGCAAGACCATCAAGAGCGGCGACAAAGAAGCCATTGCGCGGGTTGCGTTTCTAGAGCGGCTGCAAGCCCATATCAATCTGGGCAATCCGTCGCGAACCTTTGCGTTCACCGATGATGAACGAGCCCTCGTGCGAGAGCTGCATCTGCTTACAATGAAGCCTGTGCTGTATATCGCCAACGTTGATGAAGAAGGTTTTGAGAATAATCCATTGCTGGATACAGTGATGCAGATCGCGGCAACGGAAGGCGCGGAAGTCGTCGCTATCTGTAATAAGCTGGAAGCTGAAATTGCTGAGCTTGAAGACGCAGAGAAAGCCGAGTTCCTCACTGAGATGGGTATGCAGGAGCCGGGGCTTGATCGCGTGATCCGGGCCGGTTACCGGTTGTTGGGTCTGCAGACCTATTTCACCGCTGGCGTCAAAGAAGTTCGTGCCTGGACAGTGCGCCAAGGCGCGACTGCGCCACAAGCAGCTGCCGTTATCCATACCGACTTCGAGAAAGGCTTCATTCGAGCCGAAGTCACGGCCTATGAAGACTTTGTGGCGTTCAAGGGTGAGAGCGGCGCCAAGGAAGCTGGCAAATGGCGTCTGGAAGGCAAGGAATATCTGGTGCAGGACGGCGATGTTGTCCATTTTCGGTTCAATGTTTAGGCAAACATTCGATTTTCGGAGCCCAACTCGCGAAAACGGATTGATGCAAGCTTGCTAAAAGTTGTCTCCGGCGCCAGGCTGGGGGCCCCTATAGCTGTCTGATTACAGACTATCGGGTGAGTGTGCCTAGGTATCGCTCTGGGGTGCGGAGGTTATTCCAACTGAATCAGCCAGAATCTTGACAAATTTTCAGTGAAATTAGAGAATGCGCGTCCTCAAAGGCCAATCATCACTCGCAGGTTGGGTTTTGAGGAAGAAGGTTGAAGTATGGCTACGTAGCTCAGTTGGTTAGAGCACAGCATTCATAATGCTGGGGTCGGTGGTTCAAGTCCACCCGTAGCTACCAACTTCATGGCTTGCGCGAAGCGCAAACATGAAGGGCGGCAGTCAATTCGCGAAGCGAAATGGCGAGAGCACGGCCACTACCCCTCAGTCCTTTGTATCTAATATTTTTCGGTTTGAGTCACACGCTGCTAACGATCAGCGTTATGTCACGCTCCCACTTTATTTGCCTATATCGGAACCCCCGCAGCTATCTATCCACACTGACTTAGTTACAGCAGGCGACGTCTCATTGAAGGCCATGGGGGGGCAGGGTTGGTCTTCGTTAGTATTAGTAGTACCTTCCGAGATATATCAAAAGCTGAATTTAAAAAATAGTAGGTTAGCTTAAGCCTGTTGACCTCTTCCCATCTTTAATGCCAATTCTTCGATGAGATTTTCGACTTTAGCAG